>MDSZ01062432.1_pt1 | contig 12250 bp, 14 predicted proteins | sample 811201 | NCBI WGS metagenome assembly MDSZ01 (sample SAMN05326647, study PRJNA326480) | marine metagenome | isolation source: seawater | place: Indian Ocean: North | collected 2010
CTCATTGATCCAGAATTATCAATTAATAATGTTACTGTAGTATCTTTAAAATCTAAATCTTTTTCTTTTTTAAATGATAAAGAGTTGTATGGATCCATAATTATTCGAGGGAGTTTTGAACTATCTAATAAACCTTCCTCTAAATCAAATTCCCATGCTCTATTTTGTTTTGCTAATAGTTGTCTTTGTAATTTATTAGCAAGTTTAGTAATTACATCTTGAAATCCAATCAGTTGTTGATCTAAAGTTTTTCTTAATTTATTTGCTTCATCTGCGTTTTCTAAATTTTCAGCTTTAATAATTTCATCAAATTTAGTTGTAAAAATTTTATATTCAAGATTTAGATCTTTTATGTTTTTTTTTTGAATAATTTGCTCTGAACTTTGTTGATCGGAGTCAGTGTCTACCAATTGTTCATCTAACTTATATTCATCTACATCGTAATCAGAGTCTAAACTTGCTTCTGTTTCTTGATCTTTATTTTGATCTTTTTGATCCTCATTTTCATTTTCTTGATCATCGTTTGATGGATTATTTTGATCTTTAGCTTGGTTTTCCTCCGATGTTTCATCATTATCTTCAGTTTGAAAAATATCCATTTCTTGTAAAATTTTAGAAAATCTTGAGCTATACTCGTTTTGATTTTCAAAATTTTCTTTTAAAAATTTTATATGTTTATTTATTGAATGATCAAATTCATTTTCCCAAAAGTTGAGCATTTTTGAAGAAAGGGGATTTAGCTTGATATTGTAAAAATTTTTTAACATGTAAAGTTCAAAGGCTTCTGAAATAGGAACATCTTCTTTTGTTTTAAGTTGATCCTTTCTTTTAAAATTAATCATTTGGCTATAGTTATCTTTTATATTTTTTTCAATTCCCTTGAGCATCTTTCCACCTAAGGTTTCATATCTTGTTTTTTCTGCTATTGCGTACAAAGGTTTGCAACTTGAATTATTAGGAATATTTTTTCTATATATTTCATCATTTGAAAATTTTTTTTTAAGAGCGGATGAATCTGCCTCTGCTCTCGCTTTTATAAAGTCATTTTTACTATTTAAGTTATCTAATTCAAAAAAATCAAATTTATTTGAACTTTTATTTTCATCTATATTTTTTTTAATCTGCAAATCATCAGAAATTACTCTAATAGTCGACGCGAGAGCTTGTCTTAACTTTTCTTTTAAATTTGTGTCTTTTTCACTCATTAAATTTGAATATTAAGTAAAGACTCTGGTAGGTCTTCACCAAAACATCTTTGGTAATATTCAGCTATTGTGCTCTTTTCTATTTCATCACATTTATTTAAAAAAGTTACCCTAAAAGCATAACCGGTATCCTTGAATATATCAGCATTCTCAACCCAATGAAGAACTGTTCTAGGGCTCATCACTGTGGAAATATCTCCAGCTATAAACCCTTTTCTTGTCAATGAAGCTACTTTAATCATATTAGCAATTTTTTCTTTACCTTTTGCATTATCTAATTTTTTATTTTTAGATAAAATGATTTCCATTTCTCTTTCAAGGCTCAAATAATTTAGAGTGGTTACAATATTCCATCTATCCATTTGTCCTTGGTTTATTTGTTGGGTTCCATGATAAAGGCCGCTTGTATCTCCCAAACCAACTGTATTAGAAGTTGCGAATAATCTGAAAAATCTATTTTGTTTGATAACTTTATTTTTGTCCAATAGTGTAAAATTTCCTTCTGCTTCTAGAACTCTTTGAATTACAAACATAACATCTGGTCTTCCAGCATCATATTCATCAAATACTAAGGCAACAGGATTTTGAATCGACCAAGGCAGTATACCTTCTTTAAATTCTGTTATTTGTTTTCCATCCTTTAAAATAATTGCATCTTTTCCAATTAGGTCGATACGACTAATATGGCTATCCAAATTAACTCTAACGCATGGCCAATTTAATCTTGCTGCTATTTGCTCAATATGCGTAGATTTTCCAGTTCCATGGTAACCTTGAACTAAAACTCTTTTATTAAAAGCAAACCCAGAAATTATTGCAAGTGTTGTATCTCTATCAAATTTGTAATTTTTATCAATTTCCGGCACATATTCACTTTTTTTTGAAAAAGCATCAACCTCCATGCCAGAATCAATTCCAAAAGTTTGTTTGACTGAAATTTTTATATCAGGTTGTATATCAATATTAGGTGTCAATTTTTTCTCTATAAGTATTTTTAAGTTGGGTATAAGCCAAAGTAATTTCTTTTAATTTTTCCTCGTACTTTTTATTTCCAGCATTTATATCGGGATGAAATTTTTTGACAAGGATTTTGAATTTGTCTTGAATTTTTTGCCATTTTAACCCAACAGAAACTCCCAAAATACTGAAAGCTTTAATATCTTTATGATCAAATTTAAATTGACGCATATGATTAAAATCACTTTTAAATTTGTCCTTATCTAGTTCATCTTTCAAGGTATTACTCCATAACACTTTGAAGAAATTGTCTGAAGAGCTAAAACTTTGAGTTGGCTTATGCCAAATCATATCTGATTTTAAAAAATTTAAAACTTGGGTATCGTTCATTCCTGAAAAATAATTCCAATTCTTATTAAATTCTTTTACATGTTCTAAACATAATAATCTGTATTTCTTACTATTATCTTTTTCTATAGGAGCTTTATATTCACCTATTTCTTTACAATTATTCCAGTCACAAATATTTTTCATGATATAATATTTTATATTTATGGATATAAATAATTTAATTGCAATTGTAAAAAAAAAATTAATTAATGAAATTGTAATAGAGGACATTAAGATCGAGGACAAGACATTTCTTCATCAAAAACATCAAGGTTATCAAGAAGGCAAGTTTCATTTAAAATTAATAATAAATTCAAAAGAATTAAAAAAACTTAATAGAATAGAAAGTAATAAAAAAATCTATAAAATTTTAAATGATGAAATGAATATCTATATACATTCTATTCAGATTTTAATTAATTAACTCTTTTTTTAAAAATTTTTTAATTTTTATTTTTTGATAATCGTTATTTATAACTGTCGAACCAATTCTTTTAATTAAAATTAAATTTATTCTTTTTGAGATATTCTTTTTATCTTTGACCATAAAATTTAAAATCGAGTTTAGATTTTTCTTTGAAAAATAATTATTTAATTTTGATGGAAGTTTCATTTTAATAACATGGTTTAATATTTGATTATAGTCTTTAAACTTAATCAATTTAACATTAAGACTAAAACTTAATGCAGTAACAATACCTAATATCACAGCCTCGCCATGGTTCAATTTTTTAGAGTATCCAAGAGCTGCCTCGTAGGCATGAGCAAAAGTATGACCAAAATTTAATACTTTTCTTAGTCCTTTTTCTTTTTCATCTTTTTCAACAATATTTTTTTTTATTTTACAACTTTTAAAAATAGCTTTTTCAATGAATGGACTTTGTAAGTTTAAAATTTTTTCAGAATTACTATCTAAATATTTGTAAAAATTTCTATCTAAAATTAGTGAATGTTTAAAAATCTCTCCATATCCACAAATAATTTCTCTTTTATTGAGTGATTTTAAAAATTCTGTATCACTTATAACTAACTTAGGTTGATAAAAACTTCCAATAAGATTTTTACCTTCTTTGGTATTGACTCCTGTTTTACCACCAACAGAGGAGTCTACTTGTGATAATAGAGTTGTTGGTAAATTAATGAAATTTAAACCTCTTTTATATAAGCTTGCTGTAAATCCAGCAACATCTCCTGTTATACCACCTCCAATAGCTATGATGCAATCTAGTCGTGAGAAATTTTTATTCAATAAAATTTGTAAAATTCTATTTACATTATTAAAATTCTTATTCTTTTCATTTGCATTAAAATAGAATTTATAAATTTCTTTTTTTCTTAAAGATTTTAATATTTTTGAAATCATTATATTTGGCACTTTATTATCAATTACCAAAAGACATTTTTCAAATTTGATTGAATTTTTTTTTAAATAAAAATATAAATTTTTAACTATATTACTCCCAATTATAATTGGATATTTCTCTAATTTTGTTTTTATGTCAAGCTTGATGGGTTTCATAAATTTTTAATATATTACTTACAATCTCATTTTTCGAAAGATTATCGCAATCAATTTTATATAATGCATCTGAATAAATAATAGAACGTTTTTTTATTAACTCTGAAAGTTGTTTTTTGGATGCTTTAAATGCGATTGGTCTTTTTTGGCTATCTTTAATCCTATTTATCAATGTTTTTATATCCCAATTTAGCCAAAAGGAGAGATGTTTATCTAGCACTTCTTTTTTGATTTTATTATTTAAAAAAGCACCCCCTCCGAGAGAAATTACAGCTTTATTTTTTTTTAAAGATTTTAATGTAATTATTTCTTCAATTTCTCTAAAATAACTTTCACCATTATCCTCGAAAATTTTTAAAATTGGTTTACCTATTTTTTTTTCTATTTCATCGTCAACATCGATAAAATCAATATTCAATTTTTTTGATACAATTAAACCAATTGAAGACTTGCCTGAACCCATCATACCTAAAAACACTAAATTTTCTCTCGATTTCATAAGTTTCTGTATTGAAAAAACACAAATATGTCTTAATTTAATTTTAACCAACGTTATATGCAATTTATAAGAAAAACAAGTTCAAGTAAAAAAGCATTAAGTTTAATTATTAAATTGAGCTTAGTAATAGTTTTGTTTTTTGTAGCAACAATTCTTCTAAGTAAAATTGATTTTCCAGCACCAAAAAAAGAGATAGAAAAAATTATTCCTAATGAAAATTTTAAAATTGTTAAATAATAATTATTTATCAATTATATTGATAATTTTATTATTTATATCCAATGTTAGAGCAGAAGATAAACCAGTCGATATATGGAATATAGATCAAGATAAAATTAAAGAAGGACAATCTAATAATAATCCAATAAACAATGAAATTTTAGACAGTCAAACCACTCAACCTAGTATCTATGATTTGCAATCTCAAAAAGAAATTAATACAGTTCAAGTAGATGCCTCTTTAGACTCAAAAGATATCGAAATTTTAGGTATATATGACCCAGAGGATTATAATCTTCAAATTGACATGTGGTCAAACTCTGATGGAGATCAGCTAAAGTATTTGTTTTCTAATTTATCAAAAATGAATTTATCTAAAGATGCCTCAGAATTAATGAATATAGCTTTATTAACCAATTCATATTACCCAGAAATAAATATAAATGCGGAAGAATTTTTAAAAATAAAGTCTGACTGGCTTATTAAAAATAAAAATAGGGATTTGATAGAACAATATTTAATAAAGAACCAAATATTAAATTTACATCCAGAGCTTAGTAGATATTTAGTTGATCAATATTTGTCAGAGTCAAATGTTGAAAAAGCATGTGATTTGTTTTTAAAAAACAATGAAGTTATTGAAAACGTATATTTATCCAAATTTAATCTTTATTGTTTAATAAATGAAGGTAAAACTGAAGAAGCACAATTAATATTCGATTTAAAAAAAGAACTTGGTTTCAAAGACAAATATTTTGAAAAAAAAATAAATTACCTTCTGGGTTTTGTTGACGAACTAAACCTAGATGTCTCAGAAAAATCTATTTTAGATTTTCACTTAGCGCACAGAACTATTCCTGATTTTGTTTTCGAACCAAAACAAAATACTAATCCTTTAATATGGAAGTATTTAGCAACTTCTAATTTGCTATATAATATTGAAGAGATAGATATCAATGAATTAGATAAAATTGCACTTATAGAAAAAGCAACACATGATAAAAATTATTCTGAAAGCGACTTATTTTTTTTATACAGAAAATTTCAATTTAATATTAATCAACTTTTAAATGCTTTAGATTCTTATAAATCTCTTTCAAATATTGAAGCTCGATCTTTAATATACCAAAAGATCCTTTTGGAATCTGATACTGATAAAAAATTAGAGTTACTTAAATTATTAAAAGATCTTTTTATTAAAGATAATTTTTCGAATGCTTTTGATAGTGAGTTAAAAAAATTTCTTAATGAAATTAACCCTGAGGATGTGCCATCAAATTTTTCCTCATTTTACTATAGTAATTTAGCGGATAAGTCAGAGGAAGTAAATAATATTAAATTTAATAAAGATATTCTTCATCAATCAAAATTAATCAATTATTTTAACGGTGATTTTGCAAAATCTAAAATAGAAAAAGATATAAATAATTATCTTAAAAAAATAAAAAAAGACAAAAAATATAATATTTCAAAAAAAGATATAATGTTTATAGAGTCGATAAAATCAGATGGAATAGAAATTTCTAAAAAATTTGATGATTTATATGAAAATTATGACTCCGAAATGCCTACAGATATTCAAGTTATGATAAATAATAATGAAATAGGTTCAACTTTATTGAGGATAATTGAAGTAATTGGTCAAGATGATCTTGAAGCTTTAGATGATGATACACTATATTTTATAGTAAGTGCTCTTAATCAGCTAAATATTGATTATATCAGAAATCAAATATTATTGAAAGTTCTGCCTTTAAAAGTTTAAAAAATAAATTAAAATAATATTTATTATGGCGGTTAAACCAATTTTAAAAGAACCAAATAAAATTTTGAGGCAAACTTCAAAACCTATTAAAGAAGTTACTGGAGAATACCAAAAAATAATGGACGATATGTTGGATACTATGTATGCAGCAAATGGAATTGGGCTAGCAGCAATTCAGATAGGTATACCAAAAAGAATTATTGTGATGGACTTAAGTAAAGATCCAAACATAAAAGAACCAAGATATTTTGTTAATCCAATTATAAAAAATAAAAGTCTTAAAAAAGCTACTTATGAGGAAGGATGTTTGTCTGTCCCAAATCAGTTTGCTGAAATAGATAGACCAAGCGAATGTGATGTGGAATTTTTAGACTATCATGGACAAAAACAACTAATTCATGCTGATGGTTTATTAGCAACTTGTATTCAACATGAAATGGATCATTTAGAGGGCATATTGTTTATCGATTATCTTTCAAAATTAAAAAGATCGATGATAATAAAAAAGTTATCTAAATTAAAATCAAATACAGCGATTCTTTAGTAAATGGCTAAGAAGATTGTTTTTATGGGTACGCCAATTTTTGCAGTTCCAGTTTTAAAATCTTTATATCAAAATGGTTATCCTATTACACAAGTTTACACTCAACCTCCTCAAAAATCTCATAGAGGTCAAACAATAAATAAATCACCAATTCAAGGTATGGCGGAAACTTTAAATTTAGAATTTAGAACTCCTTATTCACTTAAGGACAATATTGAAGAGTACAATTACTTTCGTAAAATAGAGGCTGATCTTGCAATTGTTGTTGCCTATGGACAAATTATTCCTAAAGAATTTTTAAATTTACCAAAAAAAGGTTTTATAAATATTCATGCCTCAATATTACCTAACTGGAGAGGTGCAGCTCCAATTCAAAGGTCAATCATGAATTTAGATAAAGAGACTGGTATTAGTATTATGAAGATTTCAGAAAAATTAGATACTGGTCCAGTGTGTCAAATATATAAAATTAGTTTAGAAGACAATTTAAACGCGATTGATATTTCTCAAAAACTTTCTTTAATTGCAGCTGAAAAAATTCTAGATAATATAGATGATATACTAGAGGGTAAGGCAGAATTTTTAGAACAAGACCATTCAAAAGCAACCTACGCACCTAAAATAGACAAGGCGGAAGGTAAGATCAATTGGAATGAGCCTGCAAAAATCATTATTGGAAAAATTAATGGTTTGTACCCTGTCCCTGGTGCTTTTTTTACATTTAAAGGAGAAAGGTATAAAATTTTAAAAGCCGAAATTGGAAATGGTGCTGGTAAAATTGGTGAAATAATTTCTGATAAACTAGAGGTAGCTTGTATAAATAATCAATCTATAAAAATTCTTGAGATTCAAAGACAAGGAAAAAACTCGCAAAAGATCGGTGAGTTTATGCTTGGATCTAAAATTAAAAAAGGTTCAATAATCCCTAATGTTTAAATATCAAATACTAGTTGAGTATATTGGTACAAATTTTAGTGGTTGGCAAATTCAAAAAAAAGGAAAAACTATACAAGGGTTTATCCAAGAAAAAATTTCAAATCTTTTGCGAGAGAAAGTAATATTATTGGGTTCAGGTAGAACGGATAAAGGTGTCCATGCAATAGAACAATCAGCTCATTTTGAGTGTAAAAATCAAATTAAATATTTAGATAAATTTTTAAAATCTATGAATCATTTTTTAAGTAAAGATGGTGTTACGATTCTAAAAATAAAAAAAAGAAATAAAAATTTTCATGCAAGATTTTCAGCTAAAATCAGAATTTATAAGTATGTGATTATAAATCGATTCAGTGAACCAGTTTTAGAAAAGAATAGATGCTGGCATGTAATAAAAAAGCTTGATTTAGTAACAATGAAAAAAGGTGCTAAAAAATTAATTGGGACTAAAGATTTTTCCACTTTTAGGTCATCTAGTTGCAGAGCTAGAAGTCCCATAAAGACAATTAAAATTGTGAAAATAAGATCTTACAAGAATAAAATTGAAATAGAGTTTAGGTCTCAGTCATTTTTACAACAACAAGTTCGTTCAATGGTTGGATGTTTAAAATATCTTGGAGAAAATAAATGGACACTTAAAAAATTTGAAAATGTTTTAAAATCAAAAAAAAGAATTTTGTGTGCTCCACCAGCGCCACCAGAAGGACTCTTTCTAGCACGAGTTATTTATTAATTTTTTTTTGTTGGACATTGAATATTTTTTATTGATACGCCATCTAGACTCAGCTCTTACAATATAACCACAGCAATTTTTTTCTCGGCACTTACAAGGAAATTGTTTATAATCTTCATCGAAACCAAATCCATAATCGCATGTGAATTCCTCACCTTTTTTAATATCTTTTATTGCTGTGACCCAAACTTTATGACCTTTGCCTTCATAATCACAATTATTATTACAAGAATGATTTATTAATCCAGCTATATTCCAAGAGAAATCTCCATCCAAAGTATATTTTTTATTTAATGTAAATAAATATATTGGTTTTTTATTATCAAACTTATCTGACTTATCTACTTCTTTGTTTGTAATAATTTTTCCAATGTAATTTATTATTTTAGTACCAGCTTTAATATTTTTTGTTGCATATAAACCCCGGCCTTTGTTATCGATTTTAGATTTTTTAATACAATACAATTTCATGGTGGGTTATTTATAATTTATTGAATAATTATCAATTGAATTCTAACAATGCATCAACATGCCTCTTAGTACTATCTCTTAGTGCTACTAAATCATATCCACCTTCAAGAATTGAAACTACTTTACCATTTGAAAATTTTTTTGAAGTTTCTAATATTCTTTTTGTGATTTTGTAATAATCATCAGTATCAAGTTTGAGTTGTGCAAGTGGGTCAGCAGTATGTCCATCAAAACCTGCACTAATTAGAACAAATTCGGGTTGAAATTCCTTTAATCTTTTTAAAGCATATTCAAAGGCAATTAAATATTCTTCAGAATTTGTGCCAGCTGGTAATGGTATGTTACAAATATTATTATATTTCCCTTTTTCTTTCTCAGAACCTGTTCCAGGGTAGTAAGGATATTGGTGTGTTGAAATGAATAAAACATTTTTATTATCGTAAAAAATATCTTGTGTGCCGTTGCCATGATGAACATCAAAATCTATTATAGCAACCTTATTGTATTTATATTTTTTAAGTAAATATTTTGCACCAATTGCAACATTATTTAAAATACAAAATCCTGCTGCTTTATTTTTGTTACAATGATGACCAGGTGGGCGTACACTGCAAAATGCATTCTTAAATTCTCTATTTTGTACACCATCTATAGCTGCAATAATTGATCCTGCTGCATCAATTGTTGCCCTTTTACTTCCAGGAGAAATAATGGTATCCCCATCGAGTGATGAAAAACCTTTGGTTGGAAAAGAATTTTTTACTATATCAATATAAGCAGCGTCATGAGTATCTCTTATTATTTCGTCAGTAATAATTGAGGGTTTCTTCCATAAAATATTTTTATTTTTTAATCTTTTAAAATTTTCATTAATAACAGTTACTCTGGCTATTTGCTCAGGATGTCCAGGACCAGTATTATGATCTTGATATGTATCAGAAGTAATTAAACCAGTTTTCAATTGAAGTAATTTTGTAAAATATTTTGATAAATTTTTGTCAAATTTTTTAAATCTTTTAAAGAAACTGCTTCATCAATTTTATGCATAGTCTTTCCTACAAGACCAAATTCTAAACCAGGGGATATTTTTCTTATAAATCTCAAATCTGAAGTTCCACCAGTTGTAGATAGTTTAGGTTTAATTTTAGTGATTTTTTTTATAACATTTTGTATCATAGAAGTTGTCTTGTTTGCTTTCGTCAAAAAAGCTTCACCTGAAACTTTATATTGAATTTTATATTTAATATTATTTCTTTTACAAATTTTATCAAAAATTTTGTTGAGTTTTTTTTTAATTGATGCTGATGAATGTTTATTATTAAACCTGATATTAAATGTTGCTTCAGCGACCGCAGGGATAACATTATCTGCTTTATTATCCACATAAATTTTAGTTACCTCCAAGTTGGTAGGTTGAAAATCTTTCGTACCTTTATCAAATCTAATTTCCTTTAACTCTTTTAAAATTTTTACAATTATAGTTGTGGGATTTTTCGCTCTGTGGGGATATGCTACATGTCCTTGTAATCCTAATACTTTTAATTTGCCCGTCATACTACCTCTTCTGCCTATTTTGATCATCTCACCTAATTTATTTGGGTTTGTAGGCTCTCCAACTAAACAGAAATTAATTCTCTCTTTTTTCTTTTTTAGATATTCCACTACTTTTTTTGTTCCATTTACTGCATCTCCCTCTTCATCACCAGTAATTAATAAACTTATAGATCCATTAAATTTATTGTTTCCTTCTAGAAATTTGCTAACTGCTGAAATAAAAGAGGCAATAGAACTTTTCATGTCATTTGCACCTCTTCCAATTAAGTGAGCTTTTTTTACAGTTGGTCTAAATGGATTTATCGTCCAATCCTTTATATTGCCTGGAGGCACAACGTCTAAATGACCTGCATAACAAAAGTTAGGCTCTTCTGTTCCTAATCGAGCATATAAATTTTTAACAGGTTTAAAATTTTTTTCCTTAAATTCCAATATCTTCGTTTTGAAACCTAATTCTATTAATTTCTTTTCTAGAAATTTCATTATGCCAGCATCAACTGGAGTAATAGAAGGAAACCTGATTAGCTCTTTAGCTAATTGTAATTCATTAAAAGTCTTCATGTTATTCTCTTAAAAGGTCGTTTATGGATGTTTTAGATCTCGTTTTTTCATCAACTTGTTTAATTATCACTGCACAATATAATGACGGTGCAGATACATTGTTTTTATCAGGTAATGACCCAGGAACAACTACTGAGTAAGGAGGAATTTTTCCGTATGTAATTTTTCCAGTTTTTCTATCAACTATTTTTGTTGATTGTCCTATATACATACCCATACTTAATACAGAACCTTCACCAACTATTACACCCTCAACAACTTCGGACATTGCACCTAAGAAAACATTATCTTCAATTATTGTTGGTAATGCCTGAGCAGGCTCTAATACGCCACCAACACCTGAACCAGCAGATATATGACAGTTTTTTCCAATTTGACAACAACTACCTGCTCTTGCAAAGGTATCGATCATTGTGCCTTCATCGATATATGCTCCAATGTTTACATAACAAGGCATCAGTACTGCATTTTTACCAACAAACGATCCTTTCCTTACTGGAGAATTTGGTACCATTCTAAAACCTGCTTTTTCATGATCGTTCTTTGACCATCCAGCTGTTTTGCCTTTAAGCAAATGTGATTTATCATACCAACTACTATATGGACCATTTAAATTCTCCATTGGGTAGATTCTAAAACTCAACATTATTGCTTTCTTTAAATACTGATGTGTAACCCACTCACCATTAATTTTTTCAGCAACACGAGACTTACCTCGATCTAAATCCTCTATTACCTGATTAATTGAGTCCTTTATTGATTGTTCTGAATTTATGTTGACTTGATCTTTATTTTCCCAAGCCTCATTTATAATTTTTTCTAAAGACATAATTTAACTACTTTTTAATAGCCTTATTTCTTTTAGAAATAAAGATAGATTTTCAATTTTATGCGAAA
>MDSZ01136774.1_pt1 | contig 12250 bp, 7 predicted proteins | sample 811201 | NCBI WGS metagenome assembly MDSZ01 (sample SAMN05326647, study PRJNA326480) | marine metagenome | isolation source: seawater | place: Indian Ocean: North | collected 2010
TTATTTTTACGTCATATATAATACTGTCTTTATGAAAATTGAATTGGAATGTGCGCCTCAAGTCCATTATCTCTTCTCTAGCAGCTCCAAAAACTAGAACTTTATTAGGCAGAGTCCAAGTATCTCCATCGTTTGTTATGATGTCGGAATCTACACTAGCAGCAGGAGTTGCAGGGTCAGGAGCTTGAGTTGTAACAGGAACTTGAGGGCTTGGTGCTTGAGTAGTAGGAGCTTGTGTAGTTGTTGTATTTCCAGACTGCGTAGTGGTGGTAGTAGCAGCTTGAGTGGTAGTTGTTGGAGAGGAGCCTTGAGTTGTGGTAGTTGTGGGAGCAGGGGCTTGAGTTGTGGTAGTTGTAGGAGCAGGGGCTTGAGTTGTTGTGGTGGTTGTGGGAGAAGAGCCTTCAGTTGTGGTAGTTGTAGTAGTTGTGGTAGTAACGCCGCCAGCAACACTAATACTCCCTTGCATACTAGAATGATTTTGACATATATACGTATATGAACCAGCAGAAACGTTCCAAGACTGTGTACCGGAAGTGTAAGGTCCAAATACTGTAGAACTTCCCTGTCTAATAAGAAAGGGATGCATACTAGATTGATTAAACGTGAAGTTTACAACATCTCCAGCGTCAAAATTTAAGCTGGGATCATTGCTGCCGGAAAGAACTCCTCCAGCATGGCTCCCATTAAATATATAATTGGAAGATCCATTATTTGTTATAGTAATGTTATAAGTAGCCATTTTAAAATCCTAGAACAATCCTTTACTAAAATGGAATAGATACAAATATTGGCCTATACTCCCCGTTTATATTTATAGCAACAACAAAATCATCTTTTTCTATTCTTAAGTAAGGATCTCTATTTGTAAGAATTATACTATCGCCAGCAATCCACTGACCAGAAGAATTCTTGACTCTTCTAGTAATCCTTCCGCTGGTAGGAGAAGTTGGGCTGGTAGCCACATTAATCTGACCATCAGCAAACCCTTCTACGAAAAGTGTGCTTAAGTTAGTGTTTAGAGAATCTATTCTATCTTTTTCAGTGGCTATAGCTGCGTTAGTTGTAATTGCTCCAGACTGTAACGTAGCTATGTCGTCTAGCATAGAACCAGAGCTAATCTCCGTACTATCATCTCCAAACTTTAATTTACCAGTAACCTTCAAATCACCTACGACTTCTACACAAGGCATGTCCATGCTGTCATTTTTATAAGTTGGGCTAGGATTGTAGGTAGATGTAGAGACTCTTCTAGCTCTAAGAACATCTTCGTCATGAAGAGATATATCCAACGATACCTGTTTAGTGTTCTGAGAATCTGTGCCTCTGTTTAGATTAATCTTTCCAGCAACTGGGTCAAGACTTAAATTATATATTGTTGTATTTGTAACGTTTAGCTTGCTATTTTTCAGATAAGCATTATTAACAGAGCCTTTGTTTATTTCTATACAATTATCAATAAGTATATTTGAACTTTTACTGACTGTAAATTCTGGATCGGGAACGTCAGTGCCAATGATAATATTGTCGCTTCCAAAATTAGAAGCAGCTCCAGCTCTATAGCCTATGCAGACATTATTCTCAACACTTCCAGAAACAAACTTTCCTGCTTCAGAGCCTATGAAAGTGTTTTTATCACCAGTAGAAATATTTCTGAAAGCATGATAACCAAAAGTAGTATTGTCATTACTAGTTGTGATATTTGATCTGGCAAGAGGAGAATCTGTACCCATAAGGGTATTTCCTGCTGCGTCAGCAAAACCAGTGATATCTACTAGGCTACCGCCACCCTCTACATTTACTGCGTTCATAGAAACTTCAAAATAGTTTCCAGAACTATCAACAAAATTTATAACATTTGTTTTTTGATCTTGATCAACTGGTCGTATAAATATTTTGCCATAATTACTAGTAGGTGAAGCAAACGCATTATTTTCACAAATAGCTATAGCAGCTTGAGAGTCTAGCTCATTGCCAATCGTCAGCATGGAATTAGGAGAGCTTGAAAAAATACCAAGCTTATTATCTGATGAAGTAGTTGCAGACAATACTCTGGTTTTACTGCTTTCTCCGTTGTAATACATATCTAGATTAAAGTAATCAGAATTATTATCATAAAATATATCTGCTCCATAATCTAAACAATTCGATTCAGCAAGTAACTGTAAGCTAGATTTAGTTGTAGCTGTATTCTCAGCGGTAACTCTAACAATAGCGTCTCCAGTGGCTCTAACATTGAGGATGGTATCAGGTGTCATGTACTGACCGTCAGTAAAATCATTAATACCAACAGTTCCATCGTTACCATGATTCATAACCATGAATGTTCTATTGTGTCCTGATTTTTCTCCGTGTATGATAAATCTATCGTATGTTTGACCAACTTCTGGATTTAAAATATTATTGTCAACAGAGTCTTTTGCCCAATAGCTTAAAGTAAATTTACCAGTTCCCAGTATGTCAAAATGTTGATTGAGTCTCTGAGAAGTTCTTTGAGATCCTAATAGTCTTACATCATAATCACTATTATTTGGAGCGTAAGGAGCAATAAACTCTACGTCTTTATATCCAGACAAAGCTGGGGTGATGTCAGCCCCATCTCCTTCTTCATATAATAATTTTATAGAATCCTCATCACCAAAACATACACTGTAATTAGGTTGATGATCTTTATATAGATAAGTTGTGGCAGGAGGAGAAGAATTGTAATAACGATCTCTTACAAAAACACCAACGCCAGTTTTATCATTTAACATGGCTATAGTGTCTGAACTTATAATTCTATCTGTCTTAACGTGAGAACCGTTAGCTGTTGTTATACTTATGTTACTGAACCAGCTGGATCTAGAATACGCATCGTCTTTTGCTGGATGTTTTATGCTATGATCTTGAGGTCTAAACTGAAGATAGTAATTTCTATCGTAGCTGGTAGATGAAGAGTAAATATTTAAACCAGCACCAGTAAGTTCTTCATCATTAAGATAACCAACTGGTGGTTCTATGTTATCATTTGGGTGATAATTTTCTTGAAGACTTTTTACACCGCCACCATCTAAAGTATCTACATAACCTTTAGAAGCTAGATATATTGTTTTGTGCAAATAATGAGTCTGCTCTACTGCCTCAAACTTATTAAATTTACTAGAGCCTGTAACGTTTAGGTTATGGAAGTCAGCGCTTAACCAAGGATATTCTGCACTTCCTAGCCTGCTTGATAAAGATGCTTGAGGAGTTATATTTCCAGAAACTGATATATCATTGTTTACAGTCAAAGAACCGCTGGACGAAATATTTCCAGCAGTCGTTATGTTTTCATCAACTATCAAAGATTTAGCTAGGTGAAGACCTCCAGTTGTATCCAAGTCTCCTTCAAAGCTAGCAGCGCCAGTGATATCAAAAGAGTCAGATAAAGAGTCGTATCTTATGTAATTATTATCACCAAAAAATACAGAATCGTTAAGGAATAAATTTTTAAACTTATAAGTAAAACTACCAAGACTATATGTATAATTCGAGGACTGATTAGTGTGGATACTTCCACCTACTTGTAAGGCAGCTCCAGCATGAAGACCAGAAACAGCTATACCAACTTGCAGGTTTGAGCTATCTAAATCACCTTGAATAAGAGGGACTAACCCTTCACCAGTTTCATTGCTACATATATAATCTTTATCAACATTGTGAGACGCTATAAATAGCTTACTACTATCATCCCTATTTATGTAGTAACCAGCACCATGACCAATAGCTATATTTAAGCTACCAGTTTTGTTGTTATGAATACTGTAATTACCAACGCCTACGTTTCCATAGCCAGTAGTATTTGCTGCTACAGAATTAAACCCTAGTCCTACATTGTTGTGACCGTGGATGTTACAATTAAGAGAATATGCACCTAAAGCTGTATTTGCATATCCAGAAAAGTTTTTATTTAAACTTGCGTAACCAACAGCAGTATTGTCAACACTGGTGTACCCATCTACACCTAAGCGTAGATTTTCTAAAGTGAATTCTCCAAAGCGTGTGCTTCTACTGCCAGATGTAGTATCAACGTTTGTGGATTTTAAAACTTGAAACTCTGTGAGATTATGTACAGAGTCTATGATATCTAAAAGATTATGACGTATATCGTTGGGGCTAATTTCACCCTTAGAATTGTCAGATATTTCTCTTTTGATATTTTCTACAAGCTGTGGCTTAGATATTATCATTATAAAGCCTTTAAGGGTGTGGTGTAACCGGGATTATGTTAAGCTAATTTCTAGAGATCGTGTATCAAATTTAATTTGGTCTCCAGTGTAAATAAATCTAGGATTTCTTAATTGAGCATACATTAAAAGGTTGCCCTCGCCAAAGTTTGGACTATCCAAAATAGCGATCCCAGAAACAAATCCCCAATCCCTAAAAGCAGGCTCGAAAACTATTTGGTTAGAATTTTTTATAAATCCGTTGCCTTCATACAGCAGAGTACCACCGTCCTGTGGAACTCCAGATGAAACACCCTGTCTAGGAGAGAAGAAGCTCACTCCTGCATAATCGTCTTCAAACTTAAAAATATAATGCTGATCATTATTGTCTAATTGTTTTGCTAGATTTTTTGATGTTGTAGATTGTTCAGAGTCAGAGTCGTTTGCTGGAAACAGTGGATAGTAATATCCAGAACCAGTGGCGTTTGTAAAAGTAGTGCCATCATCATCTGAGATAGAAACATTAGCAGCTGATGGTAGATATACTTGGTAAGTTGTATTATCGTCTCTACCAACTGCAAACCAGTGAGTATTACCCACTTCAGACGGATTTGCTAAACTTTGTCTATTATAATTTGTAAGGAATGAAGATTCTCCAACTGAAACTGAAGCGGGGATTTCAGGTATCGTAGCTCCAGATTGATTGTCTTTGGCAACATCTGATGTTAATGCAATACTGACGTTTGTTGGTTTAGAGAAATTAGACTCTCTAAATATATGATTCAATATTTGTGTCTCAAGATAATCCGAAATAGCAGCCATATTTTTTCTCCCGTATATTCCTACGTAGGTGGGGTGTTTCTACTGTTATATACACAAAAAGCCGCCCCCGATAACGAAGGCGGCTCCAAGTGTGCAGACATTGTAGTTAATAGAACTAGAATGATCCAAGAATGATTCTTCTATTATCTAGAACGCCAAAGCCAAGCTCTGACCAGCCATAATAGCCAGCTCTCTGCTGACGGTGCAACGTAGGATCTTCATAGACCTGAAGTTGCTCCTTGACAGGCATTACGAAGCTGTCGTTGCTGGACTGATCCAGACCAACTACAAGCTCGACATCACTGCCAGCTGAGTGAAGATTACCACTGAGATCAGAACTGAAGAACGTCTGATACTCTTGACCTTCGCCAAGCTCATCAAGATCGTGAAGGTTAACACCAAAGATACGTGTGATTGGCGCACCATCTTCAGATGCTGTATAGATTTCACGACGAGTAACTTCGTCTACTTGATCGAGACCCCAGTTACGAACGTCTTCCAGAGCTTCTGGAGAAACATACATATCTGTGAGTCTTCCTCTACCAACAGAAGCGCTATTACCACCGGAGTTGCGGCGCATAACAGTCTGCATGAGGGAAACAAGTCTCTTACTGAAGAGACCAGCGGTTGCATCGCCATCATAAACGAGGATGTTACGATCAACACCAGCTGCAAGCAGCGTGTGCCATCCATCATCGTTCATCTTCTTTACGAAGCCAGCTTCCATGACTTGCATGGCGCGACCAACAACGTCCCAACGTGCTTCACGGGCATATCGGAGGAGGTAATCAACCGATGATGCAATGTTGTACGTTGGAATCATGACGTAATCGCTTTCAACCGCACGTTCTGGTATTCTACCATGACCGGGGTTAGTATAAGCGACATGTTCGCCTTCTAGACCGGGACTAATAAGATCGAGTGGAAACTCTGTAGTAGAGCCAGCTTCGACATTGATAGTCTCGAAAATATTTCCGAGGATGTTACCGACAAGTACACCCTTACGAAGTGGAAGCTCAAGAGCTTTTGCAAACTCTCTTTGTGCAGCCTGAGCTACATTAATGTCTCCATCCCCTGATTTACGGAGGAGACTGATGAATTCATCACTAGGTCTTTCATTAATAGGCATATTATTATTCTCCTTTAATTATATTGTTCAGGGTAGGTTAACTTCGACCTTGGCGTAACCGTCAGCGTCTTCTGCTGAAAGGAAAGCACCAATTAGATTAGTACCACTAGTAGCAATGTTGCCAGCTGTGGTTTCACACTGATAAGCAGGGTCGCCAGCATCTACATTACCAAGATCTGTAATGTTGTTAGTTACTACATATCCCTTTCGGAGAATAGTAACCTTGCCACCCTTTTGTACTTCATCCTTGTACTGATTAAGATGAGTACGAGTAAGGTCTTTATTAACCACATCGTTCAACAAAATGCCAAGAGGCTTTGCAGAACTAGAGTCTGATTTCACGCAAAGATTTGCGCCCTGATCCATAGCTGCGCCAGTACCAGCTGTACCGCCGTGACATACAACACAACCGCGAGTGGTCGCAGCAGCATTGTAGAAAAAGCTAATGTCAGTTTGAAGTTCATATCTATCTGATTTTAGAGCCATGTTTGTATCTCCTTTAAATTACTTGCTGAGTACATTGTTTTCGAGCCATTCAGCGACACTCGCTCTGGTGGCTTCTAGTTCTTCGTTTTCGTCAGAAGCGTCTACCAGAGTTGCCTCAGTGGTTTCTACTTCTTCAAGAGCTTCTTCAGCAGCTACTTCAGCTTCAGCTTCTTCAGCTTCTTCTGCTTTAACTGGTGGTTTAGCCTTAGCTTTTTTCTCGTCTTCTTCCATAGGCTTTGCCTTGGCTTCGTCTTCTTCGTCCTTCTTGACTTTGCCAACTTTCTTTTCTATCTTCGTCATTGCTTCGACGATGGTATCAAAGGTAGCATCATCAAACTCTTCGTAAGAAGCGAGTGTTTCTTCAGCTTCTTCAGCTTCAAAACCAAGATCAAGAAGTGCAGCCTTGCGAGCTTCGGCCTTCTTTTCCTTCTTCATCTTCTTAAGCTCTTCCATTCTTTCTTTGAACTCATTGTCTTTGGCTTCCAAAGATTCTTGAAGTTCCGTAATGGATGCTTCTTTTTCAGCAATTGTAGCTTCAAGAGCTTTGATTGCTTCTTCTTTTTCTGCGACAGTTGTTTCAAGCTTAGACATTGCTTCAGTAACTTCCTTAGATGCTACTGCTTCAAGTTCTACACGAAGCTTGTCGTTGTCTTCTTTAGTCGATGCTAGCTCACTACGAACTTCAGCAAGCTGCTTCTCTAAAAGATTGGTATCTGACATGTCATTATCTCCTTCAGGGAAACTAGTTAAAATTGATGTGTTAGAGTTTAGAGAGAAAGCTCTGCTAGCATCAAGTATTACACTTCTTGGATTCGCTGGCTTAGATACAAGACCTTTGCCAGAGAAAGAAATGTCTCTTAATGATCTACCAAGTTTATAGCCTTCATATTCTCCATTACCACCGTATGCGCGTAAATGCTTAGTTAAAAATGCAGAACCCTCATTACGTTCAAGGAGTTTTGCACCGCCGTTATCATCTAACAATGCATAGTCAAAACCAGCGAACAAACATTCCATAGAAACAAACCATTTGCCTTCTTCGATTTCAGCAATGATTTGATTCATGCGCTGTCTGTTTTCTGGATCTGTCCAGCTATTATATAACACAGCCTCGGTGATAATATCAAAATCATCCGGCTGAGTATCATCATCCACCACGTTGCCGTTTTTATCAACAACGTAACTTCCTGTTATATGCCCAATGATATCGTTCTCATTGTGCATAAAATTGAATTGTTTATCTTCTGGCGTATGTCTAGCATCCCAAGTTGCCTTGGTCTGAAATACGTCATCATTTTTATTCCAACCTGTAGAAACTAAAACTGACTTCAGGTAGAATAGATCTATTTGTTTTGGGTTCCCGCTATCTGCTTTTACTTTGTTGGCAAAAGCTAACGATTCATCATTAGCAGCTTCGCAAATAGTAGCAGGCATACAATAAGCTATACTGGCGCTAGATTGCACCAGTTCTGCAATATTGTCTTTGATTTCTTCTTTAAATATTTTCATACGTTGCCCTCGTAAAGATTATACACAAAATATTAAAAAAAATGTGTATTAGCCGATTTTACTATCTACGAACAATCCAATGATATATGTCCTGTAATCATCTATGTTCATATTGTCGAGGTTAACGTTATTTTCTTCCATCGTCTTTCTCAACCCCTCATCTGTCCTGACTCCAGATTTAAGCTTAGTAAATATAGTCTTTGGGGTTACATTTTCATGAACATCAAAGTTTGTAAATACGTCTAACTTAATAGCCTCTAAATCCTTAACTTGAGACTTAGTTAGCTGTCTAAGATTCTTCTTATTATTAGAATTAAGAAACGCGCTATTGACAGTCTCAGATATTTTCGCCCAAGACTGCTCTGCCCAGACCAGCGTTTCAGCAAGCCCCGGCGTAGACTTTGGTTTCTCGACTCTTTTCTTGCGAGGATTTTCGTCTTTCTTAAATAATGGTCTACCGTCCACATCTGTAGCATTTTTAATGTCCAAAGGCTTCTCTTCTGGAGATGCTGGAGCAGGAGATGGCTCTGGATCTTTTTTTGGCTGCTCAGACTCTGGAGCATTTGGAGGAGGTGGAGGATGGAAAGGTCCAGCTTTATCTGGGCCAGAAGTATCGCGCTTTGCCAACTCCCTTTTAATTCTAATATTTTCTATTTGAGGTATCTCTTTAAATCTCTCAAGTAGAGTTTCATGACTAATAATATCTCTATCAGCAAGTTGTATGAGGAGATTCTTCTCAGCAGCTTCGTCAGATAGAGTCATCTGATCAAACTGTATATGAGCTTTGTATCTAAAGCCCATAGCTTTTCTTACAATCTCTAATTCTTTTTCCCAAAATCTAACCAGTTGATCTCTGCCATATTGCAGTCTTTCTAATAGAGTTTTGAGAGAGATGAAATTATTAGTAAACCCACCTCCATTGCTAGCCATACCAGTAAGCGTTGGCGGGACACCAAGGCCAGCGTAGATGCTATTCAACACGGAAGTGTACTTCTCGGAACCTAAGAATTTGTACACCTCACTGCTAGATTCTTGAAATGAAAGTTCTGGCCCCCAGACTAGTTCCATAGTGCCACCACCAACGTTACTGGCTAGTATGTCTCTTAATTTATTGATAGCTGCTTTATTAGGTAAAATCTTATGTTCTAAATTACCTAAAGTCCACAGTCTTATGTTTGATATCGCTCCATCTAAAGCTGATAGATCTGCTAGTCTCATTTTCTCTAGCATAATTATATCATCTAATATAGCATATATCATAGGGTTGGCCCACTGTCTCCAATCATCTTTTTTGTAGTAAGATATACTAAGACGTTCTGGATCTAATGGTATATCCTTTTGCCCTTTAAGAATAGCTTGTTTTACATTAACAGGCAAAGTCTCGACCACATGATGAGGAAGATCGCCAGCCCTAAACTTGTCAAAAAACGAATTAGTTGTGATAGTATAATTTTGTCTGCCCATGAATAATGATAGTTCACCATCTTTCATCTTTACAGTCAAAGGGTTGAAGAAATTGTATCTCCAAGGTATTTGATTTTCTGGTGCAGATGGAACTTCTACCTTGATATCATTAGCCAAGGACTTCATGTAGTTTCTTAATTGGGGAGTTATATTAGCATAACTTCTATAAACAATAACATTTCCAGTTTTATAAAGATTATTAAGAAATCTCTCTGACCTTTCTTTTCCGTTTATATTTTTAAACCACTGTTGATAAAACTTTTCTACTGTCTTATCTTTATGTACAATTTGTATACCCTGACTTCCAAAGTCACCCATGAGGTCGATGATGTTACGAATGATACCAACTTTATCGTAGGCATCCATACACATCTTGATTATTCTTCGTTGCTGATTGGGAACAGCCTCGTCTGGCCTAAAGGCGTAATAATCCTTAGCAGTAAATCCCGGCTTGACAGAACGGTTAGGTTCAATGTCGATAAAATGTCTGTAATGATTGCCTTGGCTTTTTGGCAAACCAGTATATGAATCTACAGATTCGGAGAACCTTGACATAGCCGATGACTTACCTTCAAAGTCACCATCTTCCCAAGTTATCATTTCTTCGTCGCTCATTTTTACCTCAATCGGAATGTAATTGGATTGTATACATATTAATACACATCTTTCATGGAATCTGCAAACCAACTTGGACCAGTATACATATTTTCGTCTTTTTCTTTTGGTTTATGACCACCCGTTGCAAAGCCGCCATAGAACTCGTAGTCTGCTTGAGTTGGAGTTCTCTGTAATATTCTAGCAGCCATATTAGCCATTAACAATGCTGAGTATCTATCTTTTCTCATTTTACTCTTTTTGCCAGTTCCAACGACTACTTCAGGTGTATCCCATCTATCACGACCTGAAGCCGTCTGTGTCATTTGTATCATGGATAACTCATCTTTTAATTCTTCTATATCTAAAACGCACTCTTCTAAAGTGTCAAACATTCTAGCTTTCATATTATCTTGGTGTTGAGATATATCTAGACTGACAGGATCAAAAAATGGAAATAACAAAACTTTGTCCTCAAAGTCTTTTCTCATACCGTGATTAGATTCAGCTAACCAATCATACTTTGCGAACTGACACATTTCTAGTATGTGTAATCCACGCTCACCATCTGTGTCTTTTTCTTTATTATCATCAATAGTAGGCCATATAGCTATCTCACCCTCTTGTATCTTGTCTTTGTCATGTAAAGATTCCATAACTGCTACTCCACCACCTTGAGCGTCCATAGCAATATGGATACATGGATAAAGCTTCATGAGATCCCTTATCTTCCTAGCACAATATGAATAGAAATCTGATTCAGTAGAATATCCTTTTTTGACTCTTTCCTTATGTTCTGAACGTGTAGTGGTCCAGCAGTGTACAATCCTTCTATGGTCTGGATGTACCTCTAGAACAACTATACTAAAGTTATCTACTTCTGATGCTGGGTCAACTCCATATATGTAGTGTTTATCCTTAGATCCCATTAATGTTGCTTCAAAATGTATTTCATTATCATTACTATCTTTTATTGTATTGTCATTGGAGATTACGCAAGACTCTATAAGAGAACGTTTGAAAAAGCCTTGACTATCTCTAGTAAAACAAGCGCCGTATTCCATTTGGTAAATACCAGTATGAACAGTAGCTTTAGATCTAGCAACTTGATCTGCATCCATAAAGCCTTTAGGTAAAAGCTCGTATGGCATACGTATAATTGAATACTGTGTCCAATCGAAATTGTCTGGAGGATCTTCTCCAAATATTTCTCTTAACTTATTAGGCTTTCCTTGACTTTGTATGATAGACTTCCACTTTTTCCAATATGTAGCAAAATGGTTAAAATCATAATAAGCTGTACCAGATAGAATAATCTGATTGTCCTTCTTTACTTCTTTTTGCTCTTCTTCAAAAGAAACACCTAGCTCTTCTGCTTTTTTCTGAGCAGCTAATCTTTTTACGTTTTCTACTGGGTCTGCACTAACAGCAGCAAAACCAGCGACGACATTTTCAAATATTTCTCTAGGTATGGATGCAAATTCGTCAGCTATAATATCGTTAGCACGTTGACCTCTAATCTTCTGACCGTCACCTAGAGGTAGACAGGTTACAGTGCTGTCATTTAATCTTAAAGTGCATCTGTCTGTATCTCTACGTGGACCACTATCGCCATCACATATATCTCTAAGCATAGGTGAATTACGCCATATTGTTTCCATATATTCAAACAAAACTTTGGACTGTCTAAAAGCAGCACCAACTACGACGACTTTTCTATTTGGTAATATCAAAGCTCTCAACACAGCGTATAGAGAAAGCATGAATGATTTGCCAAAACCTCGACTAGCAATAAGCATAGGAAATTTACGATTCCATATCTCTCTAAGAAATAACGCTTGAGAAGGCAACAGCTGGACATTAAGAACTTCTTTGCATATGAACGACAAATATTCTGGCCTAGTCATTAGCCAAGCAAGTTTTAAATTGAAGTCATCTTCTTGAGGCTTTAGGATGCTCATAGGGTTGAAGAAATCAGCCTCTACGGAATCTAAGCCAAGCCAAGCTTCGTCTATTTTTTTTAATTTAGTTTTTGCCATGAGTCTATTATTTCGTCTGCAAA
>MDSZ01239561.1_pt1 | contig 12250 bp, 9 predicted proteins | sample 811201 | NCBI WGS metagenome assembly MDSZ01 (sample SAMN05326647, study PRJNA326480) | marine metagenome | isolation source: seawater | place: Indian Ocean: North | collected 2010
CAAATTGATTTCCTGGACCAACAATAATGTCTGCTGGTGGATTTTTAAATAATCCATTAGTCATTGCAGCAATAGCAGGAACACCACCTAAATTTAAAATTACATCAGCACCACAAAGATCAGCAGTGTAAACAATAGTGGGATGTGCGCCAATACTTTCTTTTGGAGGACTACATGCAATTATATTTTTAACACCAGCAACTTTTGCTGTAGTAACACTCATAACTGCAGATGCAATATGAGCATATCTTCCACCAGGAATGTAGCATCCAGCAGTATTAACCGGAACTAACTTTTGACCTGCATATAACCCATCAGATAACTCCACTTCAAAATCTTGACCATAATTTTTAAGCTGGGCTTCCGCAAATTTTCTAACTCTATCATAAGAAAATTGAATATCATCTTTGGTTTTTTTATCTAATTTTTTTTTAATTTCCTCAATTCTCTCTTTTGAAACAACAATATCACCATCATATTTATCAAATTTTTTTGTTAAATCGATACAACCTTGTTCTTTAGTATTTTCTATATCTTTTAATAAATTTTGAACAATACTAGTAGTTTTTGTGTCATCTGTTGAGGATGTCTTTGGTGATTTTTTTAAGTAAGTGATTGTCATTATTTTCTATCTCAATTGATAAGTTATTTAAGGCAATTTTGATTTTAATGCAATCAAACAATTAATCTAATGCAACAACTGCAGCAGCAATTGAAGCTAATCTTGCTTGAGCTTCATCAGAACGACTGGTAATTACAACTGGTACTTTACCACCAACAACAACTCCAGCAGCACATGCACCACAAAAATAAATTAACATTTTAACTAATCCATTGCCTGTTTCTACATTCGGAACCAATAAGACATCAGCCACCCCAGCAACACTATTTTTAATACCCTTTATAGCAGCAGATTTTTTTGAAATACTATTATCAAAAGCTAGTGGACCAAAAACATCAGCATTTAAATTTTCTTTTATTGCAAGTTTCGTTAATTCATCAGCTTCCTTAGAGCTTGGTATACTATTTAAAATTTCCTCTGTGGCCGATAATACTGCAATTTTAGGTCTTAGAATTCCAATTCTATTTGAAAAATTGATCACGTTTTTAATAATATGCATTTTTGTTTTTACATTTGGTAAAACATTTAAAGCACCATCTGTGATAATAAGAGGCTTATCTTCTTTTTCTAAAGTCATATGCCATATATGACTAAGTCTTGTTTTACCCAATAAGTTGTAATCTCTTTTTAAAACTTCTTTCATTAAAACATCTGTGTGAATATGACCTTTTACAATAATCTTAATTTTTTTTTGACTAGCAAGTTTTGCAGCAATACCAGCGGTATTATTTTCAATCGGCTCATGAATTATTTCATATTTTGAGATATCCCACTTCAAATCTTCAGCACATTTTAAAATTTCTTTTTGATCGCCTATAAATATTGGCTCAATTAAATTTTCATTTACTGCATCTTGAACAGATAGCATTGGTAAAGGCTTGCCAGCATTTACAATACCTGCTTTTACACCTTTTTTTTTGTGTGCAAAATTAAGGAGATTATTTGGACAAATGATTTCTTTATTTGAAAGCATAGTTAGTTTCTAAGAATTTCCAAATCTTTTTTGATTGATTTTGATATCTTAATTTCTTTTTTAAAATTCATTTTAAATCTTCTATGTTTATTTTGACCAGGATACATAATTTCTTTTATTCCTTTTATTTTTGGTAATTTTTTTACTATATTAATATTTTCTTTTATTCTTGTATTGTAATTTTTTACAAATAAATTTGTTTTAAATGTGATAAATAAATGACCTATATTTTGTGGACCTGAAAAATCATCAAAAGGATCTTTTACTCTTCCCGCATGATTACCACCTGTTAAAACACCACTTAAAATATCTATCATCCAGGCTAAGCCAGATCCTTTAAATCCAGCTATTGGTAATTGAACTCCTTGAAGTGCTTTCTTAGCATTTATTGTTGGTCTACCAAATTTATCCAAAGCAACACCATCAGGAATTTTTTGATTGTTTCTAGCAGCCAGTCTAATTTTCCCTCTATTAATCATTGATATTGATGCATCAAATATAAAAGGAATTTTTGATCCACTGGGCGATCCAAAACAAATAGGATTCGTTCCAAACAAACTTTTTAAAGAGCCGTGCGGCGCAACAGCTGGTGGTGCATTAGTATATATCATTGTAATTAAATTTTTTTTTACAGCTTGTTCGGCGTAAAAACCAGAGAGGCCATAATGACCGCTATTTTTAACTGCAACTAAACCTATTCCAGTTTTTTGAGCATTTTGAATTGTTTTTTTAATAGCTATATCTGCTGCAACAAAACCAATACTATTATTAGCATCTATGTGAGAAATTGATGGGGAGATTTCTTTTATTTTGATTTTTGGTTTTGGATTTATAACTTTTCTATTAATTCGATTGCAATACATTTTGAGTCTTGAGAGCCCATGAGAATGGGCACCAACTAATTCAGCATTTATTATTGCATCACTACAAATTTTTGCATGTTTATGAATTAAACCATGTTTCAAAAAAATTTTTTTAACTAATAAATATAATTTATTTGCTTTCATTTTTTTTTATTTAAAAGAATTTTTTCAATTACACAGTATATAAGTGTAAAAATATACATTGAACTTAGTTCTTTAATCTTAAAATTTGATTTTCCTACCCTACGATTTTGCCAACTTATAGGGATGATCTTATAAGTATATTTTCTTGAAATAATTTTAAGTGGAATTTCTAAAAATACATTAAAGTTTTCAGAAACAATTGGCAAAAGTTCTCTTAAAACACTTTTTTTATAAATTTTAAAAGCGTTTGTAAAATCATTGTAATCTGAAAAAAATATTAATTTGACAAAATTATTAAAAATTCTGTTGAGAAAATATTTGAAAAAAGGATAATCTTTAATTTTAGAGTCCTTAATAAATCTGGAGCCTAATATGGCATCATATTTTTTCGTAGATATAATTTTGTAATATCGATTTAAATCATTTATTGAGTCGGAAGAATCTGCCATAAAAACAGCAACGTAATTAAAATTAGATCTTTTTATACCCTCTTCAATAGCAGAGCCCAAACCTTTTTTTTTATTTTTGTGTATTTTTATAAATGAGTATTTTTTAGAAAGTTTGACTAAAATATTAAGTGTATTGTCTGTGCTAAAATCATCAATAAATATAAGATTAAATTTTTTTATATTTTTTTTAATCTTTCTTAAGTTATTTACTGTTTTTTCTAAATTTCTACTTTCGTTATAAACAGGTATTATAATTGATAAAGACATTTTCTATTATATTCAATACTCTTAATAAATTATTGTTAGTATAATTGATATAAATTAGTAATACATTAAATAATAAATTAATGAAAAATAATATTTATTTATCAATCCTATTAATTTTTTCTATTTTCTTTTCCACGATAATTTGGAATTCTATAAGTATTAATTTTGGAAATACTCAAATTTTAGGTGAATATTTTGAAAATAAACATCATGCATTAAATGACCCACTAAGGTATTTCTTTTTTATATTTTTTCCTACTTTTGTATATTTATTATTTAAATTTTTTTATGAAAAAAAAATTTATAATTTAGATAATATAAAATTAGAAAATCTTCAAAATATAAAAATTGATAAAATTTTATTCTTATTAAATTTAGTAATTATATTTTTTTTATTTTTACAATTTTTTTCGATAGAGTTCCCAACTAATAAGATAGATATTTTTCATGAAGGTCAAAAATTAAGTGCATCTTTTAAAAGTTTAAATGAAAAAAATCTTTGGTCTGGGTCATATATTACAACTGGAATTATCAATGAAATTCTTGGTGTAAAATTTATGTGGAAAATTTTAGAAAATCAAAGCATCGGTTCAATGCGATATTTACAATTACTATATATATTTATTTTTAAATTATCATTAGTTTTTTTGATTTATCTAATTACAAAAAAAACATTTTTAACCCAAAAATTTAAGTTAATTTTTTATTTAGCATTAACTTTTATAACTCCATTTTTGATAGATTATGATGTGGGTTCTGCAGACCCTTTTTCTTATAGAGATTTACCAATCATACTTTGTTTAATTTTCTTTTTTAAAAATTTAAATAATAAAAACAATATTAATTTTTCATTAATAATTATAGGTTTATTAGGTGTGTTATCCTTTTTTTGGAGTATAGATAGAGCGATAAATGTAAATTTTTTAATTATTTTTATCTGTTTTTTTTTATTATTAAAAAATGCAAACAAAAGTATTATTACAATTTTAATATCTGTAATAATTTTTTGGTTAATATCTTATTTATATTTAGAAAACGAGTTTAAGTTTTTTATAAATAACACTATTTCTGTTTTAAAAAATCAAAATTATATTCATGGTATAATTCATCCACAACCATTTAGTGATATGCCCAATTCATCTAGGGCTACTAAATCCCTATTATTCATTATTTTATCTTTATTAATAAGTTTGAGTTTTTTATTTTCTAAGGAAAGTAGATTTAATAATGAATTAAAAGTAATCTTAATTACATTGAGTTTTGTAAGCTTTTGCTCTTACTTATATGCTCTGGGAAGATCAGATGGTGGTCATATTAAACAAACAACTGGTATCTTAATTTTATTTTTTTCAATTTTTGTTTTTTTTAATTTACTTAAAATTTTGGAAAAGTTTTTAATCAAAGATTTTTTTAAAATAAGCCCGTCATTTGTAATAATTTTATTATTAATGATTATTCATATTCCTAATTTAAAAGTGAATATTAAGAATATATATGATTATCCAAGTAGATTTAATAAATTTATTGCATTAGAGGATAAAAATTATTTAACAGATGATCAAAATTATTTAGTAGAGAATACCAAACCATTTCTAAGTAATTATGATTGTGTTCAGCTATTCACAAATGACGCAGCTTTACCTTATTTGTTTAAAAAATCCAACTGTTCAAAATATTATTTCATATATTCTCTAGGCTCTGTTGAAAATCAAAATGATTTAATTAGAAATATGAGTAATACTAAATTAATTGTTTATAGTGGACAAACCGATAATTGGGGTATACCACCTCAAAAAAAATTGACCATTGTTAACAATTATATAAATTTGCAATTTTCAGAAACAAAAAAAATATTAGATTGGGAATTAAGATTTAGATAAAATGAATTTTTTTAATAAAATTAATAAATTATTACTTTTTCTCATATATATATTTTCTTTTATATTTATAATTTATTTGATTTATTTGATAAACTCCAAGGAGCCAAGAGAAAAAGATACAAGACGAATATTAAAATCTATTTTTAATAATGGGACTTTGAGTCAGCATATATTTAATGATTATAGGGAAGAATTTTTACCAACTACTCAATTTATAAAATTAAATTTTAAAAAAGTTAATTTAGATTTTCTCAAATTGAATAGCTGTTATTTTGGGGAATGTTATACTTTTTATTTGGAACAATATCAAAATAATCTAATCATCACTGATAGATATGGTACTTTTCGATACGCAAAATTTGATGAAATAAAAAAAGATATAAAAAATTTAAATACCATAAAAACTAACCTTAATTTTGATACTATTTTAGATACATTTATAACTGATAATTCAATCTATGTTTCTGGAAAAAAAATTATAAATGATACAGACACAGAACTCCATGTTGCTAAAGCAAATTTAAATTTCGATGAACTTAATTTCAAAAATATTGTTGAATTAAGGTCCAATCAGTGCTTTTTTAGACATGCAGTTCATTCTGGAAAAATACAATCCAATAAGAATCAAAAAAATCAAATCATATTAAGTGTAAATTCCTCAGCAGATAACGAGGGACTTGAAAATTTAAGACCAGATAGTGTATGTGGTAAAACTTTATTAATCGACGTTGATAGTGGTGAATATGAAATTTTCACAAGTGGCCACAGAAATATAATTGGATTGTATTCTGATGAAAATATAATTTTAGCAACAGAACACGGTCCATTTGCAGGTGATGAAATAAATAAAATTCAGCAAGGATTAAGTTATGGTTGGCCAGTTTCATCTTATGGTGAGAAATATTCAAGAGGACAATCTAATGAGCCTCCAAATTATAAAAAGAGTCACAAAAAATATGGTTTCGAAGAACCAATTTTTTCTTTTATACCAGCAATTGGAATTTCTGAAATTATCAAACTTCCTAATAATTTTTCAGAAATGTGGCAGGATAATTTTTTAATTGCATCGTTAAATGGCAAATATCTCTATAGAGTAAAGTTTGATGATGATTACAAAAAAGTTATTTATCATGAAAGGATTTTCATAGGTGATAGAATAAGAGATATTATTTATAATGATAATTCTAAAGAAATATATTTATCTTTAGAATTAGATGGTGAGTTAGGAATTATTTCACAATCAAAATGATTAATTATTTTCAATTAATTCTTCAATAATTTTTTTTGTATTATATTTTTGTCTCCAATTTGGATAATCTTTTTTGAATTTTTTTGTATTTGAAATATACCAAATATGATCACCAACTCTATTTTTATTAACAATTTTCTTTTTAATTCTAATATTTTTAAATTTTTCTAAAATTTCTAATGCTTCTAAGATAGAACAATTAGAAAATCTTCCACCACCAATATTATAAATTTCACCAAATTTTGGTTTTTTATAAAATTCCCAAAAACAATTAACCAAATCATAACTATGAAGATTGTCTCTTACTTGTTTACCTTTGTAACCAATCAAAGAATATTCTTTTTTTGAAATACCAATTTTAACCAAGTAAGATAAAAAGCCATGCAGTTTAGCTCCTGAATGGTTTGGTCCAGTAATACAACCACCTCTAAAAGAAACAGTTTTTAATCCAACGTTTTTTCCATACTCTTGAACTATAAGATCAGCATAAGTTTTTGAAACTCCAAAAAAACTATGTGTGCAATTATCAATTGAAAAGTCTTCATCTATTCCTTTGTAGTAAGTATGATCTTTTTTTAACTCCCACCTTTTTGATTTTTCAATAAATTTTAGATTGTTTGGATTATCTCCATAAACTTTATTTGTTGACATAAATATAAAAGGGGAGTCTGGACAATATTGTTTTGTCATCTCGAGTAAATTTAATGTTCCCGTTGCATTAACATTAAAATCTAAAATTGGGAAATTTTTACCATAATCGTGGGAAGGTTGGGCTGCGCAGTGTATTACAAGAGATATATTATTTTTATATTTTTTAAATATCTTTTTTAATCCATTTATATTTCTTATATCAACATTATAGTGTTTAAATCTTTTATGTTTTTTTAAAAGTCTTTTTTTAACCCATATAGTAGAGCTATCTTTACCAAAAAAGAAACTCCTTAAGTTATTATCAATTCCAATTACATCAAATCCTTTTTTGCAAAAAAAATCTACTGACTCAGATCCAACTAATCCTGATGAGCCTGTTATGATAATTGTTGACATTAAAAAAAATTAATTAAATTAGATTTATCACTTTTTAACCAATTATACGTGTCTAAAACAGTTTTAAATACATTTCTTTTTGGTTTCCAATTATAATTTTTTGTAACTTTTGAGTTATTCGTTACAAAATATGGAATATCATAAATAGATGTTTTCTTAATTTTAGAGATATTTAATTTATTTCCAGAGATTTTTTCACATATATTAGTCAATTCTTTTAGTGAAACACTATTTTTTTTGGATCCACCAACAGTGAATAGAGAATTATTTATAGAATTTATTTTTTTAATTTGAAGATAAATTAGATCACATAAATCATATATATGAAGCACATCTCTAACTTGATTACCATGACCATCATAGCCAATATAGTTTAATTTTTTTTTCATTAAATGTCTCCAGATCCAAAGACTAACAAAACCCTGATCTTGTTTGCCAAATTGCAAAGGACCAGAGATAACAGCACATCTGTTAATAATATATTTTATTTTGAAGGCATATGAAAATTCCTCGATAAGCATTTCAGAGGCAAGCTTTGTAACACCATAAATTGTTTTTGGACCAAAAATTGATGAATTCTCGTCAAATAATTTATTTAATGATATTTTTCTATTCAATTTTTTTTTTGTTAATATTTTGTTTACTTCTTTGATAGGATTTACTCTACTTGAGGACAAGAAGATAATTTTAGATTTATCAATTTTTGCTTTTTTAAGAATATTGATTGTACCAATTAAATTTGTGTTGATTACTTTATCAAATTGATTTTTTGAAACTTCAACGGCTGCTTCAGCACAGCAATCAATTATCAAATCAAATTTTGGTAATTTTGAAATTCTTTTATAATTTACAATATCAATTTTTAGATTTTTTATTTTCTTTTTTTTAAGAAGATTGAGATTATATTTAGATCCTTTTCTTGATAAATTATCTAAAGAGGTAACTTTATATTTCTTTTGTTTTAAAAATAGACAAAGATTTGACCCTACAAAACCACAACCTCCAGTAATTAAAATTTTCATAATTAGCTTTGATTATCTAACCAATTACTCATTAACTTCATATTAATCAATGATTTTTCTATATCAAAAAGATTTAATTTTTTTGAATGATCTATGAAACTTTCAGAAACTCTCTCAATTTGATTGGCATAAACTGATAATTTTGATTTTATAGACTTAGCATAAAAGTGTTTTTTATTTGTTACTTCAATTATTGAATTAATACCTGGATCCCATGGTTTAATTATTTTTATATTTCCCTTTGAACCCCTAATAATACAAATATTATTTAAATCATTTTTTATACTAACGTGGATTTTAGCTTCAAATTTATTATCATAAATTAATTGTGCTTTAGCATCATCATCCACACCACTTTTTGCATAATTTAAGTTTTTAGATTTAATACTTAATTTTTTTGGGTCTTTTGCAAATAACATAATAAAACTTATTGGATAACACCCTAAATCAAAAATTGATCCTCCACCCAAAGATTTATCAAATATTCTTGAGGAGGGTTTAAACTTTGCTTTGTAACCAAAATTACTTTCAATACTTTGAATTTCTCCAATTTCATCATTTTCAATTAGATTTACAAGATCAATGGTTTGTTGATGGGGGTAATATGCAATAGCTTCATAGAAATGAATTTTTTTATCTATAATTATTTTTTGTATTTCTAATAATTCCTCTAAAGAAATTGATACTGGTTTTTCACACAACACTTTTTTTTTGGTTTTGATAATTTCTTTAATTAATCCTAAATGTGTATTATTTAAAGTAGAAATATATATTGCATCAATTTTTTTATCATTAATGATTTCTTCATAAGATTTGTTATCAAAACCTTTAAAAGTATTTCCGGATTTACTAGCTATCCCAATTAGTTTTGAATTTGATGTCTCTTGAATTGCTTGAGCAAAAGTAAAACCCATTCTTCCAAAACCTATGATACCCCAATTTATCATTTTGATTAATCAAACCATTCTTTTAGATTCTGTTTATTATTAATCAAATATTTTGGTAATATTTTGTCATCAATTACTTTTAATTTATAATTAGCAGTATATTTATTTTCATCAGTTTGATCAGCTTGATGATTATAATTAACGATCCTATTATCAATACATTCTTGAATATCTTCTACAGTCACACCAGAAACATCAAATTCATTGTGGTGTCCAAAATTTGATAATTTTGTATAAATTTCCTGCGCAGTTTTTAAGTTTGTAAAATGCCATCCTCCGTTTTCAACTATTTCTAAATTTGTTTGTTTAGTTTTTGAAAATAAGGTATCCAAACGCCAAAAAGGATATTTTCTATTCTTTAGATTTTTTAACCATGATAATGAAATTAATTTTTTTTTCTTACAAGCTTTTGTACCATACCATGGCATAAGATCATAAAATAAATTAAATTTATAATAAAAAAATAGCTGTTTAAAAATAAAAATGTCCTTATTAGAATTTTTGAAGCTTTCCGAATTTAAGTTAGGTATTTCATCGTTATCACTTATACAAATTAAATCATCATCTGATGCATCTTTAATTGCATTCATCATAAAATCATATGATTGATTTATTCTTAATAAACTATTCATTCTTTTTACTGAACTTGAAACATTATCTTTATCTATACCGCTAGGTTCATTTTCAATTACTAGATATTGAATTTTATCTTTAAATTTTGGGAAATTATTTACATCGAAGTTTAGTTTTTTTTCTTTACCACTATGAGAAAATTTTGATTCTGTAATTATAAATTTATCTACGTGCTCGTTAAGGATATTAAATCTTACGTCCAGCATTAAATCTTCTGAATAGTAAGTAGTACAATCAATAATTCTCATCAAATAAATGAATTTACTTTAAATGATTAACCTTTGCCACGCCATGGAATAGTTTTATCAATTATTTTTCTTAGGGTTATATCGAATAATAAACCAAGCATTCCCATAATAAATATTGTAATCCATATAACTTCATACTGAAAATATTTTTTCGCAACATTTTCAACAAATCCAATTCCAGTAGTTCCAGCTAAGAATTCAGCCGCAACCAAAGTTCCCCAACACATACCAACGGCAACTCTTATTCCAGTTAAAATCTCTGGTAAGGAATTAGGAAAAATTACATATCTTAAAATTTGTTTTTTTGAAGCTCCTAATGAGTGAGCGGCATGTATTTTTGATAACTGAGTCCCAGATGCTCCAGCTCTAGCTGAAATAATCATAATTGACAATGAAACCATAAATAACAAAAACACTTTTCCAGTATTATCAATACCTAAAACAGAAATTATAAGAGGCGCCCATGCTAAAGGGGGTACAGGTCTGTAGAGTTCAATTAATGGATCAAAAAAACCTTTTGCAAATCTATTTAAACCCATAAACAATCCTAAAGGAACTCCAATTAGTATCCCAAAAACTAAACCTAAAAAAACTCTCAAAAAAGAATCCCAAATATGTCCATATGGAACAGGTATTTTAATCAAATTAAAATCCCCTGTAACAAATTTAAGAACTCTTCCTTTAAAATTTTGTTCAACGATTCCATCTTTAGTATGAACTGGATATTCACCTGGTAGAATATCAGCAATCCAATCTGGTAAAATGAAACCAATCATTTTACTTACATCAACCATTTGTATCCACAAAAGAGGAATATCTTTATAACCAACACTTGGTTTTGACATTAGTATAAATTTGTTGAAAGTATCAGATGGTTTAGGCAACCATCTTCCGGAACCTTGCTCTGAACAACTAGGTCCGCTAGCAACTATTGTTCCAGCTGGAAATAAGAATATATCTATAAATCTTAGGCCTCCTTGAGCATCTTTTTGTGCATTATCAAATTTGATAATTGCTGCTTGCATTTGATCTAATGCATTTGGAGGATAGATACTTGCAAATTCGATTCTTCTAGCAATTTTAACAATGTTCTTAGCATAGGTAGAAGCTACTTCTTCATTTTCACTTAATTCATTTCTATAAATCTTTATTTGGTCTTTAAGTTCCTTTATTTGATTTTTAAATTGTGGATTATGATTTCTTAATTTAAAAAATTCATCACTAATTAAATTTAGCTCCTGAGCTGCTGTATGAAACTTTAAACCTCTATCTGTTGCAGGTACCAAAGGCACTTCAAGTGTATTTTCAATAGATCCTGTGCCTGCGTCTACTTTAGTTATACCCCAACCACCTTCTTCATCTACAGCCTTAAGCCTATTATTAAGTTCTTGCTCAGTTTCAAATGGATAATCAGGTTTTCGAAAATTTTCAGTTAAAAGATTTATTTTTCCTGTGATATCATTTATTTTTTGTTTAGTCTCATTCTCTAGTAAATCTTCATTTGTAAGCAGCGGAATAAGTTTATTGGTTTTGTCTATAAAACTAATTAATATCGTCTTTTCTTGATTATTTAAATCTCCAGAATTTTGAATTTCACTTTGAATTATTTTTAAATTTTTATTTTCTTTTTTTATTTGTGAAGTGCTTTTAAATTCTCTTTCTTCTATTGGAAATTGATATTTTAATCCAAGCAAAGAGTCATTTACTTTTGCAACTTGACATAGTTCATTAGCTGATTTTGGATAGAACCCTTTTGCAATATCCCAAGAATAATAAAGCCAGATTAAAAGCAAAAAACTACTTCCAACAATAACCCAGTGAGTACCACCCAATGCTCTTTCAGGATTTCCAAAAACTGCATCAACTTTTTCAGTTCTAATTAGGCGTCTTCCGTAAAGAATACATC
>MDSZ01182486.1_pt1 | contig 12249 bp, 10 predicted proteins | sample 811201 | NCBI WGS metagenome assembly MDSZ01 (sample SAMN05326647, study PRJNA326480) | marine metagenome | isolation source: seawater | place: Indian Ocean: North | collected 2010
AGCACATCATACTCTGGAAACAGACGTTCATGGTCATGTACATCAGTTCTTGAGAAAGAATCCTGAGACCTGTGACTATATTGACTATTGAATTTCATGAAAGCGGGAAAATTTTTCCCGCTATTTTTTTGTCTAAAAAGTCGCGCTACTTTGTTTTCTTAAGTTTCTTGCTGATATAAGTATCAGAACCTTTCTTGTAGTTGTTTTGCTTCTTGAAGTCGTCAACAAATTGTCTGAAGTATTCTGGTTTCAGCAGGAAGATTTCTCTTTTCTGTTCATTCTTTTTGGTTAGGTCTTCCATAACAGTTACTGGTCTGCAAACAGTATTACCAGGGACTGTTGTGTATCCAGAACCATTGAAGTATTCAAAGTTTTTATTGAAGAAGGTGCTATCTACTTTCAATCCTCCTTCTAAAACAATAGCATCAACCATTGTTCCATATTCATTTGGAATTCTGTAACCTGCTTTGACCTCATACGTTTCATAGTATGCAATCTCTCCATATGGATCGTCATATTGACTCTCTGCATATTTGGTCAACTCATAGTTGCTTAGTGGCCAATCAAAGTGTCGATTGACAACGCTATTTGTTATCAGAATAACCCAATCATAGAATGGATTTCCATATGCTTGATTAGCAAGTGAATCTGGAGTCTCTCCGTCTTTTAAAACATATTTCTTGAAGAAGACTGCATATGAAAATACATCTGCGTTGATCTTATACTTTCTGAAAAGATTTTTAGCAACGACAAATTCAGATTCCGAGTACGGATATACTAAAGGTTTTTCGTCGTACTGAATGTTTGGTAGAATAGAAAAATACATTTTAGTAACCGTTGTTTACGTCCTCTGCATATACAAGTTTGGTTTCCATGAAACTCAATGAGATTTGAGTTGCTACTGGGTATCCGTCAGGACCGAAAGCAGCAACACCATCTGGTGTATAGTTCACGTCAAAATCTGTGATCGCACATGTTTTGAATTGTGTGATTGCTTCATTGGGTTTAGATCCTTTGAAAAAGGTGATCTTGCACAGGTTTGGATTGCCAATGAATCCATTTCCTCTACTAGCAGCACTGTCTTGCCAGAAAGATGACATGTTTGTTCCACCATTAAATTTAGGTAGCATGACTTTCTTGAAAGTTTTTACAATTTCATCAACTGTTTCTGCTTCTGGTTTATTATAAGGAACCATCTTAAAGGTCAACTGTAGAGTTCTAAGATCATGTCCACCAAAAATCAATTCAACGTTTGGATTTAGAATTGCTCCACCAATACTTGAGAATACATCTTGAGTTGAAATTGAGTCACCTGCAACTTTTTTAGCAAGAGTAGAAGTAAGTTGTGCTCCTAGATTTGCTGGTCCAGTTGCTACTTGTTGACCAATAGTATTGGTTAGATTTTTGATAGTCTGTGCATAATCTCCTCCAGCTGTGTTTCCAGCACCCTTGAGAATTGCTGATACAACATTACCAAATGCTTTTCCATCCCAGTTGGTTCTATATGAAGAGGCAACACCCTCTGGCATGTACAGTACAATCTGAGGATATATTGATGGTTTTAAATTCTCTGATGATGAATTGTATGCTGTTAGCGAAAATTGATTGTCTGCACCACCACCTGCTGCTTGATTCTCTGCAGAAAATGGAGCAGAGTAATCATAAAAATCAAACACAGCAAAGTGGTCGTTGTCAGTTGTTCCAATGTCAGTTGGATATCTGAGACTGCTGCCATCCTTGGGATCTGTGAGAGTGGATGTTACTGGTTTCAAAGCAGCAGTAGCTTTAGCAGTTTCCTCTTCTTTAGCTTTCTGTTCTTCTATGGATTTTTTTAGTGCTTCTCCTGCTTCTGGTGATGGCGCTGGCATTATCTACTCATCTCCTTTGATTGTTTGGTTCCGTATCCCATGATGTTTCTTTTTGCAGTTATTTTGTCATAGAATTTATCTTCGGTTTCTTCCCAAACAAGTTTCTTTTCTACTGGGAATATCATTCCATTAAGATCTTTTACAAACTGTTCAGTTGGTAGTAATATAGCCGTGTCCCATTCTTTGGACGCAAGATCTAGATAGTAATTCTCAACATGATTATGCAAATATTTATGGAAACATACCTTAGGTATGTCAATTCTACCTTGGAGTAATTTTTTCACAGCAATCACTCTTCTCTTCGGTGTCATGTAATGTAAATTTGCTCCCCAAAATTCAGTCTTGGTTGACTTAATTACATACACCAAGGGGAATTTATCATAGTAAGGCAACCACTTCATCTTTGCCTTGTACTCGAACATGTACATGTGACCTTCAACAGTAAACTTGCGAAGTTCATTTGCATCTTGTTCTTTCGCAACACCACCACGATCTCTTCTTTCGTCCATGATGTATTTTTTAGTGTTTAACTTGTAAGCACTAGCTTCTTGTTTAACTGCTGATCTATACCAAGAAAGGGATTTCTTTTCTCCTCCCGTTTTCTCTGTTACTCTTTCAAAGAGTGTTTTATACCCTGGGTCCTTGTTTACTGTGTTGCGTTGGACAGACGCGAAACCTGTTGCCATTGTTCTATACTCCTAAGTGATCTTCGGTGAGTATCAAAAAATTCATCTGCCTGTCTTCGCAATACTCACGAGCAGCAGACCACTTAGCGTAGTTCTTTGCAAATGTTAAAGCAGCATTGCGGTAGGCAGCAGTTTTCTTGTTTTTTTCATTCGGTGGGGTTGTTTGTTTCTTGGGTTTAATCTCGATAATATATTTGGTTAACTTACCACTTTTTTCTTTTACTTTGATGTAAAAGTCTGGAAAGTATCGTCTCACTCTACCATCGGGAGCACGGTAAGGAATGATTACCTCTTCGCTCCCCCACTCTATTATCGAGGGGTTGTTATCACAGAACACCATGAACTTTCGTTCCCATAACGATCTATAGATAACACGAGTTGGATTGCCACGATACTTGCCAGGATTGATGGGTTTATACAATCCTGAGTACGCCATAAATATAGTTGGACCAACATAGGTATTTAGCGTGTCAGTCAGTAGATTCATACAAGAAATGAGCAAAAGAGGCGGCATGTCCGTCTCCAATCAGTATGATGTGCAATTTGGCTTTACGTCACAAGTTTCCAGTAGTCTTGACGACTATGTTACTGGTGCAAACTCTAATGACTATATTTTCAGATATTTTTGTGATGAAGTGCAACTACCTAACATAGGAACTATGACTGGTCAACTTACTGGTAGATATACTGGTATGGGAACAGTTGCATATGCACACACTCCAGTGTATACTGAGTTTCAGATGGGTTGGATGTGTGATGCAAACATGACTCCTTTGAAGTTTTTGACCGCTTGGCACAATGTTGTAATTGGTCAGGGTTCTGCAGCAGCACCTCTTGGAGGTAAAAATCTTGAGAGTATGTTTTCTACTACATCAACACGTAGTGAAAATACTGCTAATAACAGAGCAATCAATATTGCATATCCAGATGAGTATTGCTGCGAGGTAAAAATTACAAAAGTTGAGATGGGACAAACCGAGGAGAGCAGGAGACCATCAATTACCTATGTAATGGAAAGAGCATTTCCTATCTCGATTGATGCTGTGCCTTTATCATATGGAAACTCTCAATTAACTAGAGTTACTGCTACGTTCCAGTACAGCAGGCACCATTCTTATGCAAATAAACTCAGTGATTCTACACACTTTAATGAGGCGAATGTTAAAAAGAAAGTAGACGTTTCTAGCATTCCAACAGAACAGACAAGATCTGAACTATACATTAGAACGAACAATGGTGTTGGTGCAGGCACCTTGTCTGGAACTACTCTTGGACAAAGTGGTACAATTGCATAGCAAAATTGACTTTTCAATTCCATAAAAGGGGGAAAATTTTTTCCCCTAATTTTTGACTTAAAAAGTCGCACTAAATATTATTACGAAATGGAGTAATTATCATGGCTTTGCCAACCCTTGACCTGCCAACTTATGAGTTGGAGGTTCCTTCTACTGGAAAAACAATTAAATATCGTCCTTTTCTTGTAAAAGAAGAAAAAGTCTTGTTATTGGCACTTGAGGGAGAGGATGACAAAGCAATTGAGGTAGCAGTAAAGAATTTGCTAAAAGGGTGTATTACCTCAAGAATTAAATTGGAGAATTTGTCTACTTTTGACTTAGAGTACATTTTTCTCAAAATTCGTGCTGCTTCCGTTGGTGAAGTGGTCGAAATGGAGGTAACCTGTCTTGATGATAATGAGACTAAAGTAAAGTATAATCTTGATCTCAATAAAGTAGAGGTTGAATTTCCAGAAGGGCATAGTAACAAAATTATGCTTACAGACGAAACTGGACTGATTATGCGATATCCAGGATTTGACAGATTTGTGCAAAACTCTGTATCTGGGTCTCAATTGTCAACTGACGATATTTTTGATATTATTGCAGAATCTATTGATCAAATTTTCCAAGGCGATGAGGTATATGATTCATCCACGACAACAAAGAAGGAATTTAGGCAATTTGTTGATGGATTGACAACTCAGCAATTTGAGAAAATCCAAGAATTCTTTGAAACCGCACCAAAACTATCACATAGTTTTACCGTTAGGAATCCAAACACTGGTTTTGAGTCAACTTACACTATTGAGGGTCTGCAAAATTTTTTCGGGTAGCACTCTTCCATAATAGTTTGGAAGGGTATTATAAAACCAACTTTGCTTTGATGCAGCATCATAAATACTCTTTGACAGAGATTGAAAATTGGATGCCTTGGGAACGCCAGGTATACACTTCGCTATTGCTTCAACATATTGAAAAGTTACGACAGGAGCAAGAGAATAGCAGATAATGGCAGCAGGTAACGTCGGATATACTGATACTAGAGCTTTTAGCGGATCCCTCTTAGGAGACATGGCTAGTGGGATCAAAGATCGTATTGGCAATTCGATGCAGATGGCGCGTGCAGAGCGTGCTAATGCTGCTAAAGCATTAAATGTGGGTGGTCGCAACGATGGCGTCACTCAGGAAGAATTTGATAAGGAATATGGAAAGGGATATTTCTTCAAGAGAGCACTAGGATCGAATTTTGGTGGAGATCGTATTGCTAGGACACGAGGTTACTTTGAGAGTGACCCTCCTGCAAGAAGAGATCCAACAGGAACAAGGGAATCTAGATTTAGTGCAGGATTTGACTATGCATCAAAAGAAGGTCTAATTAAGAGTGCTAGACCTTTACAAGGACCAAAAGCACCAGAATATCTGTATGCATACGATAGGCGATATGCTGATGTTCTAGGTGATGCTGCTAAGTTTAAGGACGATACCTTAGACAAAGATAAGATGATGGCAAAGTCGCCAATGTTTGGCGGCACTACTGGAACAACAGACACCAGATCTTTTGGTGGCAAAAAGGACAAAAATGCCATTCCAGTAGAAGATAAGCAATTAAATGAAAAAATTGCATCTTCTCTAGCTGGAGTCGAGGTTCAAATGACTCGACTTGAGCAAAAAATGAACTCTGGCGAGGGTGAAGATGGAGAAGTTGCAAGTTTAGTATCTCAGAATTCAAAAGCAATAGTTGCTGGTTTTACAGGAATACATGCTGCGCTGTCTTCATTCTTAGGAATGACAGAAAAACAAACCAAGGCAATCAAAGATGGTGCTGAGGCTAAAAATGATGCAGAGGAAAAATCAGAAGATAAAGCGAACAGAGCAGCAGAAGAGTTAGGTGCTGAGGGAGCAGATGGTGGAGTAGGAAATGCTGCTGCTCAAAAACTTGGTAAAGCAAGTGAAGGTGGCGGATTCTGGGGTGGTCTTTTAGGTGGTATGTTCGATCTCTTCACAGGAAGAGGTTTGGTGCGTGGAAAAGGAACCAATCCAAGGGCACTCAGACGCCTTATGAGAATGAAAGGCGGTGGAATGATGCGTGGCATGGGTCGCGGTCTTATTGGACCAGCAGCTGGTGCTATGATGATGTTTGGTGCATTAGATGGAGGAATGACAGCTCCAACAGCGAGATATGATCAGGTTACTGGTCCAAACTCGTTTTACAATGATCCAAGAAGAAGACCAAGATTTAGGGATGGTGCATCAATTCCTGGTGGTAGCGGTAAGAGTGTCATTGTTGGTGATACTGCACCTGGGGTAAGTGAGGCAATTATTCCAATGTCTCCTGATGTCTTTAGACAATCAGCAAAAGCACAGTTGCAAGTTATGAAGAAAAATCGCGATTTCTTCAATAATGTGTATGCTGATGGAAACAAGAAGTTCTTTAATGGTCCAAATGGTTGGGCAGAACTAGGTAAGAAGTTGTGGGACTCTATTAAGGGTATCTTTGGTGGAGGACAAGATGATCCCCCAAGAGATCCACCACCACCAGGATCTCTAGAACCAATAAGTCTTGAGGGATTTAGTGAAAGTGAAATTTCTGATCTTGGTAGAATTGTTGCTGCAGAAGCAGGGGATGAACAAGGTAGAGCATTGGTTCTAAACTCAATTCTCAACAGATATCGTCAAATTAAATCTGGAAAGGTTGCTCCATCTGCATGGGGTATTGAAGGTAAAACAAAAGACGAGGTTACTATATCAGATGTAATCAGAGCAAAAAATCAATATCAACCGATGCGAGATGGTAGTTTTGACAAAGTTACCGCAGATCAAGGAACTGAGGCATTGTCACAAGCAATATCTGGCGGTGGTTTGGATCCAGAACAAGTGAAGAATAATTTGATGCAAAGTGGAAAGTCGGAAGCTGATGCTACGATGGTTGCTGTTGCTGATAGTTTTTACAATCCAAATTTGAGTGATAATAAACCATTTAAGGATGCTCCTGTAGTTAAGACGGATAATGACCATGCATTTATGTCATCTCCTATTGGATATAAACCTGCTGATTTGAGTAATCTAAACGCAGTTACTCAGAATACACCAGAACCAGCACCTGACCCTGATTTACCTGGACAAGTAACTCCTCAACAAATGAAAAATCTTGACATCATGGAGTCTGTTGTGCCAGGATTTAAGGGATCATTTTTGGAGTTGTCCAACTATAATGAATCTACATCAGAGAAAATGGCAGCACCGTTGTCTGCATTTACGCTTCCATCGGCAACACCTCAATTTAGTGCTGGATCTAGTCAAGAATCATCAAATTTAACTGGAATGTCTTTCTCTGAGTTTGGTGGATTTTCGTTTACTCCATCTCATCCTAGTGGTCAATAATCATGGCAGCAGGTAACGTAGGATATACAGATACAAGATCTTTTAGTGGATCTCTTCTTGGTGATATTGCTTCTGCAATAGGAAATAGGACAAAGAATGCTGCTCTGATGGCTCGTCAAGAGCGAGAATATGCATCAGGAAAAGCAGAAGAGCAAGGAACATCACTAGAAGAAGCAGGAATCAAAAAAGGTTACTTTTTCAAAAGAGCATTAGGATCAACTTTTGGTGGTGATCGTATTGCTAGAACTAGGGGATACTTTGAAAGTGACCCTCCTATGGGAAGAGATCCTCTGGGTTCTATTGAATCTAGATTCCGTGGTGGTTTTGATTACGGTGATGATGCAGCAGCACCTACACCAAGATCAGTAACACGTTCATCTTCTGGTGGATCTGGTGGAACCATACCAACTTCTTCTAGTAGTCCTCTTGGTCCTGGTGGACCTACAGAGAAAAAACCTTTGCCAGTAAGAAACACTAGACTTACTGTTGGTATGCTATCCACTTTCCAAAGATTGGAGAAACAATTAGCAAATATAACTTCATTTGTTGGCACTGGTGGAGGAAGTCCTCAAGCAGTATATGCATTAGAAAATCAAAAAATGTTGCTTGGCAGTGTTTTTGCTAAGACTACTAATATTATTAATAGTGTCACTAGAGCAATTGGTAATCAGACTGATACTATCAAGAAGATTGCTAAAGATGAATCTAATAAATTAAAACAAGATGCCATCGATGCAGCATCTAAACTAGAAGAATCTGGAAGCGAAGCACAAAATGCTAAAGCAAATAATGCTATTGCTAAAGCATTGAGTAAAGCAAGACAAATGAAGGCTGGTGTGTTAGCACCAGGCAGTAGACTGAAAGATGTATTTGGTCCTGCTAGAGGTATGGCTAAAGGATTGAGAAATCCTAAAGCAGCAATGCGACTTGCTAGAATGCGAGCAAAAAGAATGTTTGGCAAGAAAATTGCCCGAGGTGTAACTGGAAGAGCATTGGGTCCAGTTGGTAAAATAATTGCAAAGAAAACACTGAAGAAGAGTGCTGCTAAAATAGCAGCAAGGGGTGTAGGCAAACTTGCAGTTAAGAAGGTGCCAATTTTAGGTGCTGTTGCTGGTGTTGCTTTTGGTATTGAAAGAGCAATGAAGGGAGATTGGATTGGAGCACTTGGTGAGGTTGCCTCTGGTACAGCATCTATTTTCCCTGGTGTTGGAACTGCAGTTTCTGCTGGTATTGATGCTGCTTTAATAGCAAAAGATGTCAATGAAGCGATGAATGAGACTCCACAATTTGCTGAGGGTGGCGTCATTCAGGGAGATGACTGGTTTGGTTCTAGAATCAGTAAATTTGAGAATGATAAACTAAAGAGAGAAATGGGTGCAAAACCACTCGACATGAATTTTTGGAGAGAATGGCACACCTTACAACTTAAGTTTGATAAGAAAAATAGACCAGAAATCGTTGATCAAATAACGGGAGGACTTGATACATATTTCTTCAAAAAAGGTGGTGTTAAGGAATTTACAAATGGATTGAAATACGTATTTGATCAAATTGGATCCTTCCTTATGAATCTTCCTGATAGTGTTGGAAACTGGTTTAGAGATAGACAGCAGGATCTCATGAGTGGTTTAAGGAATGTTGTTGGGGGTGGTTCATATAAAGGTCCAAGTATGACTGCTGTTGGTGGAGCAAAAGTAACACAAGCAAACATCAGTAGAGGTTTTGGTGTCAAAGATGGTTTGGGATCTGGTAATAATCCTGGTGGACACAGTGGACTTGATATTGCTGGACCAGGATTTACCAGAGGAACTCCTATTTCATTCTTACCAAAAGGAAAAGTCATTGACGTTGGTATTATTGGAGATGCCAATGATCCTGGTGGACAAAACGCTGGGTATGGAAACTTTGTTGTTATTAAGACAGACACTGGCGAAATTGTAAAAATGGCACACTTTGATAGCGTTAGTGTCAGCAAAGGTGATACAGTTGGAAAACAAGACGATGGGTCCACAAAGGTTATTGGAAAACTTGGCAATACTGGTTTAAGCACTGGACCACACTTGCATTTGGATTTGGGAACTGGTTATAATCCTGGAACAGCGTATGTTTCTGGACTAATGGATCCAATGCCTTATGTCAATGATTTGATTAGAGGTGGTGGAGAAGTAAAAGTTACAGAACAGCAAAATAGACCTCAAAATCTTAGTGGATCTAATTTAGGAAACCAAGGACAGATGGGAAATCGTGATTTTGGTTCTACATCTGGTGTTGGCGATAAAGGTTTCTTAATTGTCCCTGGTCATGCATCGGGTGGTGGTGCTCCTGGTGAAAAAGAACTGGTTAAAAAGTTGGCGATGAATGCATATGCTAATGTGAAGAAGAAGTATCCAAATGCAAATGTTCAATATATGGATTTGGATTCTATGTTTGAAGACACAGATGAAGGTTTTAAGAAGCAAAAAGCATGGTATAAGAAAAAAGAGGGAGAAGGATACGAAATCCTTGAAATTCACATGGATGCATCTATGGAGTCTGGATTTGGAAGTGGCAGGGGTGTTATTGTTCCTGTTGGTGAGTTAAATAGAATTGAGCAACACTATGCAAAAAATTATGGTGCATTTGAACGAGGATTCAGAGATCTTGCTGCTCCAAACAGAGGAGCAAGTATTTTTGAACTGGGCAACATGTCTCCAGAATTGCAGCAAGCAACAAAATCTGGACAGGTAACAAAAGCACAATTAGATGCATTAACAGCATCATTTGAAGAATCGGTTGCTCAGGGAATGGGACTGGTCCCAGTACCACAACCAACACCCGCTCCCAAGAACCAAACGCCACAACAAACTTGGGATATATTCTTAAAAGGATTACAGTAAATGGCAGAATTACAACAATCTAGATCTTTTAAATTAAAACAGGTCGTAGTTGAAGATAAGACTGGTACTACCTATGATATTACTGGACTGGTCGCGACTTTTACATATGGCGAGAAAGTAACATCACCATTTGTGATGGGAAGTCTTGTTGTGGTTGATTCTGCTGGAGCATTTAATTTAATCAAATATTCTGGTGGCGAGACAATAACAGTAACACTAACTGATGTTATTAAAAATGCTACGGATGCTGATGATCAAACTTATGATTTGAGAGTTTGGAAGGTAGCGAATAGATTTGTCAAAGAGAAAAAACAGCACTATACACTTGGTTTGATTTCTGCTGAAGCACTTGTCAATGAAGGGGCAAGAGTTGCTACTCCGTTGACAGGAAAACCAGAGCAAATCATTGAAGACACTTTAATTAAAGAATATCTAAAAAGTGACAAAGAGTTATTTTCAGATCCATCGGAATTTGAAGTGAAACTCCTACCTAATAGAAGGAGACCATTTGAAATTGCAAATGCATTGACATCCAAAGCTATTCCACAGCAAAAGAAATGGGGAGCATCCAGTGGAGTATCTGGTAATAACTCTGTTGATAATATTAACGGAACTGCAGGATATTTTTTCTGGGAGAGTCACAGAGGATATAATTTTTATTCTGTAGATAGTTTGTGTAAACTAGATGATGATGATAGACCAGCATGGGGACCATATGTTGAAGACGAGGCAAATAAAGACGGATCGGATGAACAGTTGGTTGTTATTGATGCAAGTTTTACATCAGAAGTTGATGTAATGACCAATCTTCGCGGAGGTAAATACGCTACACTAATGGTGTTCTTCAACCCTTCTACGGGTCAATATGATGAGTATACTTACAAATTAAAGGATTCATATGAGAAAATGGAACATCTTGGATCTGGAGAGTTGGACTTAATCCCATCCACAGAGATTGATTTGTCTGATTATCCAACTAGGTATATGTCAACTATTTTGGATCATGAAGCTTGGTTCTCTGGTCCAACACCAGGATCACCAGAACCAGAAGATGGATCGTCTGCTCCTAGTCCGTATGCTGATTGGCAGAAATATTTTATGGCACAGAGTATTTCTAGATATACTACGTTGCGTAATCAACAATGTACAGTTACAATACCAGGGAATTCCGATATTTGTGCAGGTGACAGAATAGAAATTAAGTTAAAGAATAAAGTTCCAAGTGCGGATATGAACAACGAACCTTACGATTTGGAGAGTAGCGGTGTATACTTGGTAAACGAAGTAACGCATGACTACGACACATCAAAGGGCACAAACGGCACATTTGCTACGACCCTACGGTTGTTTAGAGATGCCTTCGGAACACCAGATAAATAATCAAAGGAGGTACTACACATGGAAAACATCGAAGCGCATATTGCTAAGGACAAGGAGATTTTGGACAATCCAAATACATCTCCACAAGCACGTCGCCACATTGAAGGCGAACTGCATGACCTAGAGGAATGGGTAGAACATCATAAAGAAGAGATTGAGGCAGGAGATCATCACGATCCCACGCCATTAGAACTCTATTGTGATCAAGAACCAGGCGCACCCGAGTGTAAAATTCATGATAACTGATTAGTATGGACGAGGCATTATCACGGTTGATGCCCCAAAACAAGATTGGATCTGATGGATTCAATTGGTGGATCGGGCAAATTGAAGCACTAAGTAAGGACGACCCTGAAGTAAAGGGGTCGTTCCGTTATAAGGTGCGTATTATTGGCGAGCATGTAAAAACATGTGAAATCGTCAGTAGTGATGACTTGCCATGGGCAAGCGTGATGATGCCTGTTACTTCACCAATGACAGTTGGAGGACCAGTTCAGGGTGCTCCAAAATTGCAGATTGGTAACTGGGTTATTGGATTCTACATGGATCCAGATAAGCAAAAACCAATCATTATGGGACAAGTTCCCCAGGTAATTGGTGCTACTGGAAAAATTAATGAATTTAAACCAGGCGAATGTAATTCGTTTACAACATACTTAGATCCTAATAACAATCCTTATACACAAGGACCTGCAAAGGTAGAAGCAACAACCGTTGAAACTGGTGAAGTTGCACAAACAGAACCAGCAACTACAGTAACACCAGAAAGCGGCAGTTCAGC
>MDSZ01002092.1_pt1 | contig 12248 bp, 8 predicted proteins | sample 811201 | NCBI WGS metagenome assembly MDSZ01 (sample SAMN05326647, study PRJNA326480) | marine metagenome | isolation source: seawater | place: Indian Ocean: North | collected 2010
AGAGTCGTTGATGGTGACACTTGTGATGCTCTCATTGACTTGGGTTTTGATACTTGGGTTAAAAAAAGAATTAGATTCTATGGTGTAGATACTTGGGAGAGTAGAACACGAAACAAAGAAGAAAAAGTCAAAGGATTAGCAGCTAAAGCCTATGTAAAAGATTTATTAGAAAACTCTGATGGTGGTAAATTTTCAATTATATCACATGGAGTTGGAAAATATGGAAGAGTTCTTGGTGAATTATTTGTCAAAGGACACGAAAAATCGGTAAATGAATTATTAAAAGAAAATGGCCACGCTTATGAATATGATGGTGGTAAGAAAAAAGTATTTGGGGGATAAATGAATAAAGAAATAGTAGGGTTTACAGCAGGTAACTTCGACTTGTTGCATCCTGGTTACATTATAACATTCGAAGAAGCAAAAAGACATTGTGATAAGTTGATAGTATTTTTACAAATAGACCCATCAGCACATCGAAAAAGTAAATACAAACCAGTAATTCCATTATATGATAGATATAAAGCTTTGATGGCTATAAAGTATATAGATGAAGTTTATACTTATCAAACAGAAGAAGAGTTATATGAATTGATTAAGTTTTGGAAACCTGATGTAAGAATTTTAGGTGAAGATTATATGGGAGTCACAGATTTTACTGGAAGTGATTTACCACCAAAAATTATTTATACAAGTAGGTCTCATGGATGGTCTACTACAATGTTAAAAGATTTAATAACAAAACAAACTATAAAACAAAATCCAGACATAGTTGATAAAGATTTAATTGAACTATGGACAAAAAACAAAATGAAAAATGAATAATATGATATTTATAAATATATATTTCTAATTTTGTACATATTTGGAGCTAATTTATGAAAAAAAACAAAGCCATAAATCCAAAAAGTTATTTTAGTGACTGGAACAACAGGGTTAATATAAGTGATAACACTGAATATTGGTTTATCGGAGATCAAAAGGGAAAAAAAGGAGACTATTGTGTTCCTGATTTAAATGATATTTATTCAAAAATATATACGGAACCATTTACACAATCACAAACACGTACATCTGGGATGGCAGAAATACAATCCCGTCTTCGTGCAAAATTAACTCCATATAATGTAACAGGTGACACAACAAGATCTAACTCATCAAATAATAATCAAGATTCAATAAACTATCGTGTTGTTCAAACTGCTAAAAGTATGAATCCCGTTGGTAATACTTATGGTGAGGAGTATGCAGATTGGTATGAGGTAGGTGATGAACATTTGTGTCCACAAAATATTATGAGTGGTCAATGTGTTAGAAAATATATTGAGGATGATGGATCTACACCATTACCAAAATCATCTACTATGAGTGGGAGAGAAGTAGCTGCAATTTGGAAACGTGGTAACTATTCTCCACAATTAACATCTGGGGATAGTGATACTAGTGATAATGAGACATCGACACAGACACGAAACACATATCCAAATTTACCTGGTTGGTATGAAGCTTTGATATGGATTAATAATGGTTGTGGTATGGATTTAGGAAGTTCTTGGCAACAAGGACCTTTCTGTGGTCCTCCTGAAGACCAATCTGTTTGTCATTTAGAAACTGGTGAATGTTTAAGATTAGATGATTATAATGGTGATGGTATTATAGATATGACTGATGCATTAAATGTTATGTGTTCTGTTAATCCTAGTTTTTGTATACCTTATGATAATTGTGAAGATGCACCACAAGGTTTATATGCTTGTAATCCAATAGAAGGTGGTACTGTTGGAAGTGCTGTTGCAGGTGATGTAGTCACTCTCCATCATTATGCAAATGCAAATGATGAATATTTAGGTTCAAATGGTCGTTGGTTTAGGTACAAAATTCCAGGTAATAGAACTTATAGACAAGTAACAATTACAGATTTAGGAAGTCACATATATGATGATAGTAATGTTGCACAATCAGCGTATGGAAGAGCTATGGGAATATTCACTGAAACTTATGGTAAATCTATATCGAGATCTGTTCAACCATTTTCTGGTAATCGTACTACTCAACAAGAATTTGAAACATCTTTAGCTAGATGGACTACAAAAAATTTACAAGCTAGAGATGGTGTATGTGTTCCTGACCCAAATGGATGTGGTAGTGGTCAATATTACAGACAAAGTGGAGCTTGCACATATGATGCATCTCAAATGAAAATAAGTCATTATTCAAATACTTACCTTGAAACTTTTAATCAAGGTCCTGGATCTGCAGCATTTTATTGTGGGCTGTATTCAGAAAGGTCAGCTAATGGTGATGGTGGTGGTCTTGCAGCTATTTCACCAAATATTGACTTTAGTGGTCCTCATAGTGATAACAGAGGACTTGGTGTGGCTTGTATGGGTAGTAGTGGTTATCAAAGAAGTTGCAACAATGGCAATCATACTCAATACAATTTTAGTGGTGCTTGTGAAGGTGGTCATTGTTGTGCAAATGTTACCGATTCACTATCTGACTATGTTAACTACGCAGATATGGCCAATCAATTAACTTTTGGTGGAGATTTTGGAAGTGCTATGGCATTATCTGGAAACTTAAGTGCAGAAGGTGGTGATAGTGCACATCATGGTAATACGATACATCCATGTAGAAATTTAGTATATAACTATTCTTCAGGTTATGATCAATATTTTATGGTATATATGGTTGGTAGAGGTAGTGGAGGAAATGTTTCAGGACAAAATCAAAACAAAAATGCAGCCTGGAGATTAACTCCATATTATCAAGAATGGGAGGCTTCACCACCCCCTCCAACATGTTTTACAGCTGGAACACAAATAAAAATGGCTGATGGATCTGAAAAAAACATTGAAGATGTCAAAGTTGGTGATAAAGTTTTGGGTCAAAATGGAATTAATACTGTTTTAGAATTAGATCATACTATATTGGGTGATAGAAAGTTATATTCAATAAATGGTGGAAATCCATTTGTTACAGCAGAACATCCTTTAATGACAAGTGATGGTTGGAAATCAATAGATCCAAATATGACTTTATCTGAATCTCATATGTTAAATCACGACTCTTTTAGAACAGAAGATAGCATATCAAGACTAGATATTAATGATAGTATAACAACATTAGATGGTGAAATTAGAATTTCTAATATAAAAGCATCTTCAGACGATTATAATTTACCATTATATAATTTTGAATTGAATGGAGATAATACTTATTATGCAAATAATTACTTAGCTCATAATAAATGTTGTTTCTTAGCTGGTACTAAAATTTCAATGGCTGATGGATCTGAAAAAAATATAGAAGATGTAGAAATTGGTGATATGGTTAAGTCTTGGAATGAAAAAACAAAAAATGTAGAAGATAAAAAAGTTCTTGAGTTACAATCTCCTGTTAGAGAAGGTTACTATAATCTTTATTATGGTGAAAATGGTAAAATACAATTAACAAATGAACATCCATTGTTTATTAAGAAATTAGATGGTACAACACAATGGTGTTCTATTGAACCAGAAAAAACAAAAGAGTATTATCCTCATTTACATTTTGTTGGACAAATAGAAACACCTTCATATTCAGCTTTAACTGGTGAAGTTCCTGGTGATTCTATTTATACACTTGATGGTGAATGGCTTCCAGTTAAAGGTTGGGAATATGTAGAAGAAGAAGTACAAACATATAATTTATGGTCTATTGAGGATAATAAAACATTTTATGCAAATGGAGTATTAGCTCATAATAGAGGTTGTGACCCTGAAATGATACAAAATATCCCTACATAAGGAATAAATAAATGCCTTGTCTTAATGATAATAATGAATTTTGTTGGGAACAATCTACTCTTCAATGGTATATTTTTCCAAAAGAAGTGTTAGTTGGTAATCAGCCAATAGACATTGGTGATTTAATTCTTATGTATAAATCTGATGGAACATTAGTTGGTGGTGATGATTGGAGAGGAATGTGGACTGATATCCCTCTTATGATAGCAGACGGCACAAATGATGTAATTGATGGTTATCTGAATATAGGTGATGTACCTAATATCAAAGTTTATAAACAATCAACAAACCTTTTATATGATGTAATTAATATAATTGATTATGATTACGGGGATTCCTCTTCACATCATATTTCTGAAGGAGCTATCGCAAACAGTTCAACTCTTGTAGAAAGATTAGAAGCAAAAGAAGAAGGATATGAATTAGAAGTTTCGGCACCAATATTGGGTGATTATAATGAAGATAATGTTGTAGATGTTCAAGATGCTTTAGCTATAATAGACGCATTATTAACAGAAGAGACTATTATATATCCAGATAATCCATTATGGAGAGATAACGCTGATATAGATGGTAATGGACAAATTAATATTGCTGATGCTATGCAAATAATACAAATCATATTAAACGATGCATCTGTACAATCTAGTGAATGGTCTCCATTACAAAAAGAACTTACAAGAACATTTAATGCTATGACCGTTATTAATAATTTAAATTTGACTAAATCAACCACAAAACAATCACTCCCACCTATATCAAAAAAACCATTAACTAAATTAAGTAAAAATGATTATATATTTAGAAATAGAGAATTAACTGTAAATGAGCTTAATGGTGATTTTTACTCTGATGCTTTTAAGTGGGTACTAAAAGGATCACCAGAGAATGAAAAACCAATTGATATTTTATGTAAGGATAGGTTATATGTTAGATTGGATGATTATGATGGTGATGGTATAATAACAATGCGAGATTTGGATTTATTACTAAATACAATCAATCCTACTAAATTTATAAATTCATGTAAAAATTATGATTATGGTAAAATAAAAAATGTGGATAACGACATTCATTTTTTATATAATATAGTTGAATCTGTTTTAAATAATAATTTTATGTATCATAACAATTATGAAGATAATTTTTGTTGTTTAGATTATAATATGGATAATAAAATAGATGTGGAAGATGTTATTAATATTATTCATAGAATAATGGTTGATAAGGAAATAGAATAATGAGAGATTTTTATATTTTTGTAAATGATGCTAGGATTGATGGTGACTTTTTATATTTTTCTATCGCGTATGCTATTTCACCAAACTCTAAATTAAATTCACCAATTGGATCTTGGAAATTAGCATTTGATTGGGTGAGTGGTGGATTAGATTCTATTGATGGTCTTAAAATTGTGGAATTAACAAATCCAAATTCTTATTTTTCTAATTATGAAACCAATTTTTATAATTTTGATGTAAGTAATGCAACTGAGGAAGAAGATGTAAATTATTGGTTGACAACTACTAATTCTTCTGTTGGATCAGTGATTGGTGGAAGATTGGTTGAGATGGATATGAGTAAATTTGATGAAATGACTTCTGATATTTTAGTAGAAGTTAAGGCAGAAATTATTAATCATTCTGTTGTTAATGACTTTACTTTTAAAATAACAAACTCAAATTTTTGTTGTGAAGCATTTGATAGTGATATGTTAAGATATAAAACTGGATATAAAAATCCAAAATGTTTTCAAGAATGTTCATCAGAAATTTTTAGAAGTTATCATGTAGCTACATGTGGTGATGGAAGTTATTGTGATGAATTAGGTGATGAATGTGGTGATGGTACATATTGTATGTCTGGTAGACCATTCAATAATTGGTATTTTATACCAACAACATTAAAAAATGGAGTATTAGACTTAAGTAGTTTTTATAATTTATTTGAATAAACTTGATATTTATAGTTGATTAAGGAATAGGAGAAATTTATATATGGGTGCATTTAATCTAAATAATGATTGTCTAAATAACAATACTTGTGATTTTTATGTATTTGTCAGTGATATTTGGTTTACAAAAGATGATATGAGCCCAGAAGGTGCTGATTATGTAAACTTTGCAATTTCATATATGACCAGTGAAAATTTACAAATAGACTCATCAATACCAATTGGTAATTGGCAACTTTCTTTTGATTTTTGTATTCCTGGATTACTTGGTTCGGCTGGTGATAGAAGAATAAATAGTTTAGTAGTTGATAGAGTTAGAAATCCATTTGACTATGATTGGGGTTATGTGTATAATTTTACAAATCATGGTCCAGACACTTGGCAAGCTCCTCATCCAAATTATTATTTAACACAAGATGGTATATGTGCTAGTGCTACTATATCTGGTATAGCTCATGATGTTGGTGGAGCTGGTTGGAGTTTACTTGAGTCTGGAGTTTTAGCAGAAGTTAGAACTAAATATAAAGGAACTGGAGTAGATATAGTAGATTATCCTGAAGGAACTTTTCCATGGTGGCAACCATCATATGGTGACCAATGGGCTATAGGTGCACATTCAGCAGTTACTAATTGGTGTAATGATTCTACTGGATATTGTGATGGTGGTGGTAGAGGATCATCATTTCAATGTGGTGCAATATCAGAACCAAATAATGGTGAATATTGTGATACTACTTATACACCATCTCCACAATATGATGAAGATTGTACTGGATGTCCTCCTGTAGAGAATGAAGCACTTAATGAAATAGCAAGGATGTCTGCTAGAAATAAAAATTGTTTAGAAGGTAATTTTGATTGTTTAAGTTCACCATGGAGTAGATCTCCTCAAGGTGGACGAGAATGGGAAGCTAATGGTTGGGGTCCATCTCATCCATCTGGTTTTAGTGGTAATAATTTCACATTTGATATTGTACGACATGATTCTTGTTGTACTGGACCTGATGATTCTGATTGTAATGGTATATGTTCTTCTTACTTTAAAACTGGTAATGGTTTGTTGACTTGTGAAGGTAGTGGTGAAATATGTATAGCTGAGGGTGAGAGTTGTGATGATGGATCAACTTGTGTAGGTGGTGACTATTTAGATAGATGGACTTTTTTACCAACTGAATGGTGTCATGCTGCTGGTGGTTGTGGTTTACCTGGTTGTTCAAATTCAAGACAACCTGAATGTTTAAATTTAGACAATTGGGGAAATTTATTTGGTTGTAAAGATGAGTGTGCTTGTAATTACAGTCCAGATTCTCCTGAAACTGATAATAGCCTTTGTCAATATGCAGACGATATTGGTGTTCTACTATATTATGATCAAGATGGTGATGGAGTAGGTGGTAGCACTTCACGAATGTGGTGTCCAAGTGGTAGTACTTGTAACCCCACATGTACTCAATGCGGACCTAGTGGATATCTACCACCTTGTCCTGGTGGTGGTCAAGCTGGTTGGTGTGCAAATACAGGTGATGTAGATGATAATTGTTTTTCTAATAGTTTTGATTGTGCTGGTATTTGTGATGGAGATACAACTTTTGATTGTAATGGTGACTGTGGTGGTTCAGCTTATACAGATAATTGTGGAGATTGTGTAGGTGGTAATACTGGTCTAACTGCTTGTACCCAAGATTGTGAAGGAACATGGGGTGGTAATGCATCTTATGACAATTGTGGTGTATGTGAGGGTGCTAATTGTCAAGTAACAAATACAACCTGTCCTGGTCAATCTGGAGTTCACGGTGGTAATATAGGTGGTTGTGGTGGATCACATAGTACCTGTAGTTACCTATGTCTAAAATGGTTGAGAGGATGGACTGGTGTAGGTGAGACTGGTTGGCATGGTAGTATTGCAAGAAGATGTAATGGTTCTGATGGATGTAACACATATTCTTATTCTTTAGTTTCTTGGAACGAAGGACATTGTTCTTGTGTGAGTGGATATAGTTGGGCATGTGCTAATTGGAATTGTACTTGTGAAGGTTCTTCTCAAGGAAATCAAGGAACTCATAATGTATCTACTTGTGACGCTGGTGATGGATCTGGTACTGATTGGGCAGTTGATGGTAATTGGGAACGTTGTAATTATAGAAGTGAAGCAGAATGTGCAACAAACTCTACAGAATCTGGTGGAGGATGGGGAACTAGATGGTCTGATTGTTATGGAACTGTAGATTGGTCTGGAAATTGGAATGGATGTTATCCAACTGGACAAGATGGTGAAAATAGTGATATGTCATATTGGGAAAATAATTATATAGTTTCTGACAGAAAATATAAAAAGAATATTGAGTTGGTTGGTAAATCACCTTCTGGACTTAATATTTATGAATTTGAATATAAAGATAAAAAATATGGTGAAGGCAGATTTAGAGGTGTAATGGCAGAAGAAATACCAGAAGAAGCTAAAAAAGAAATTGATGGTATAATGATGGTTAATTATAATTTATTAGATGTAGAATTTAAATCTGTAGTAAAACTTTGGTAAAATAAAAAAAATAAACGTTGTTTTATTCCTAAAAAAAGTTATATATTAAAGTATGTATCAAAACATATATGTAGAAAAACCTAAAGACGGCAAGCCCACTGTTCATTTGTGGGATGATAAAACTGGATATACAAAATTTCAATACAAACCTTATGCTTATATGAAATCACCAAGTGGAACATATCGTTCCTTATATGGTGACAAGTTAAAGAAAGTAAATTTTTGGACTAGTGAAGATTTACAATCTGGAAATGTATTTGAATCTGATGTTCCAATTGAAACAAGAGTTCTTGTTGATATGTACGGGGATTCAGATGAAATGTCAGAAGGACATAGAGAGGTTTATTTTGATATTGAGGTTGAGGTTAAAGATGGCTTTCCAGATCCAAAAAGAGCAGATAATAAAATCACTGCGATAGCTTTATACGATAAAGTAGCTGATAAATATCATTGTTTTATTTTAGGTAATGTACCTAATACAGATGTCGTTGAATCATTTCGCTCGGAAGAAGAATTACTACAAAGGTTTTATCAGAAATATCTCGAAATTAATCCAACTATATTAAGTGGTTGGAACATTGATGGATTTGATATTCCTTATTTATACAATAGAACTGTAAAAGTTATGGGTTATCAAATTGCTAATACATTGTCACCTATTGGTAAAGTTTATTTTAATGATAGACAAGATAGATTTAGAATTGCTGGTGTTTCTTGTCTTGACTATTTAAGATTATACAAATGGTTTACATATACACAAGAGTCATCTTATCGATTAGATTACATTGGACAAAAAGAAGTTGGACTTGGTAAGATTGAATATGAAGGAACACTCGATGATTTATATAAAAACGATATAAACAAATATGTAGAATATAACTTGAATGATGTTATTATTGTTAAAAAACTTGATGATAAGTTAAAGTTTATTGACTTGGCTCGTGGTGTTGGTCATCTTGGACATATTTCATATGAAGATAATTTTTTTAGTAGTAGATATTGTGAGGGTGCTATGTTAGTTTATATGAAAAAGATTGGAGTGGTTGCACCTAATAAAACTTTTGGTACTAAATATGAAAAGGGAGAAAAATTTAGTGGTGCGTATGTGAAAGACCCAAAACCTGGTAGGTATGATTGGGTGTTTGATTTGGATTTAACTTCTATGTATCCATCTACTATTATGACACTAAATATTTCACCAGAAACAAAGATGGGTAAATTGGTTGGTTGGAATGCTGAGGAGTTTATAAAAGGAACACCAAAGACATATACACTTATGGTTGGTGATAAAGAAAAAGGTAAGTATAATCAAGATGAATTAAAAAGGATGTTTGACAATAATAAGGTTTCAATCTCTTCTAATGGTGTATTATATAGATATGATAAAAAAGGTTTGATTCCTGTTCTTTTAGAAAAGTGGTTTAATGAAAGAGTTGAATATAAAAAACTGATGAAGAAGTATGGTGAAGAAGGTAATGAAGAAAAACATGGTTATTTTAAAAGAAGACAACATATTCAAAAGATTATTCTTAATTCACTTTATGGTGTATTAGGATTACCTGTATTTAGATTTTATGATATTGATAATGCAGAGGCTACAACTGTTACTGGACAAGAGTTAATAAAATTTACAGAGAAGATTGCTAATAAGTATTATAATAATAAGTTGGGTGACGAAAAAGATTATTGTATTTATACTGATACTGATTCAGTGTTTTATTCAGCTCTACCTTTAGTTAAGAAAAGATTTCCAGAAGCAGATGTTACTAATGATAAGTTTATGACAGAACAAATATTATCAATTGCTAAAGAAGTACAAGACTTTATTAATAACTCTTATGATTTATTTGCTGAAAGATTATTAAATGTTAAAGGTGGTCATAGATTTGATATTAAACAAGAGTGTGTAGCTAAATCTGCATTTTGGGTAACTAAAAAAAGATATGGACAATGGATTATAAATGATGGTGGTTTGGTGTGTGATAAACTTGATGTTAAGGGATTAGATATAGTTAGGAGTAATTTTCCAAAGGCTATGAGAGAGGTTATGACTAATGTCTTAAAAGATATATTGTCTGGTGCGGATAAAGATATTATAGATGATAAAATAATGAACTTTAAAAAAGAAATGAAAACTATGTCGATTGATGATATAGCTTTACCAACTGGTGTAAAGGGTATAAACAAATATATAAATAAACAATATCAAAATAAAAAAATATATGGAGCTGGAAATATATTTACAGAATTATATAAAGGAACACCTGTTCATGTTAAAGCCTCTATAAAATATAATGATTTATTGAAATATTTTGATTTAAATAATTATGAAAAAATTAAAAATAGTGAAAAAATTAAGTGGGTTTATTTAAAAAATAATTCATTTGGATTAAACGCTATAGCTTTTAAAGGTTATGATGATCCACCAAAAATTATGGAATTTATATCTAATAATGTTGATTATGATAAATTATACAAAGGAGCTATGGAGAAAAAAATTAAAATGTTCTATGAAGCATTGAGTTGGGAATTACCAGTTGATAAAAAAAATACATTGGATAGGTTTTTTTAACGTTGACTTATATAAAAAAAGTTTTGTATATTATAAACAATAAATCTTAAAATAATAGGAGAATAAGATGCAGAGAAGTAAATTAGACAGATTCATTCAAAAATACAATTTGGGTGGTAATGTAAATAGTGTTAAGTGGTCTACTAAAAGTAATACATTAGAGACTAAATTTATTACACCTGATAAATCTTTATTGGGTGAAGTTAAAGTAGCTGATTTTAATTTTGATGATTCTACTTTGGGTGTTTATCAAACAGATAAATTGAAAAGTATGATGAGTGTTTTGGGTGATGATATTAGTTTAGCATTAACTCAAGTTGATAATACAGCAGTATCTTTAAATGTAAAAAATGGTTCGGTTTCAATTGATTATGTATTAAGTAGTTTAGATGTAATTTCTGATCCTCCACCATTAAAAAGATTACCTGACTTTCAAACAAAAATTAAAATAGATTCTAAATTTATTGATACTTTCATTAAAGGTAAATCTGCTTTAAGTGATGTTGATATGTTTAGTTTTATAAACAAAGATGGTGGTGTTGTGGCTGTAATTGGATATGCTTCTACTAATACTAATAGGATTAATATTCCAGTAGATGCATCATCAAATGGTTTAACAGAACCAATTACGTTTAATGCTAACTTGTTTAAAGAAATGTTAGTTGCAAATAAAGAGTGTACATCAGCAGTTCTTGAAGTTTCAAACGAAGGTTTAGCTAAAGTAAACTTTAAGGTTGATGATTACGATTCTACATATTATGTAGTTGCTATGCAGGATGTTGATTAATGTTGAAAAGAGGTACATTAATTTTTAAAAGAAAAAATCTAATAACTTCAAATAGTGTTTCTTTTTGGAATTTAATGTGGAATTATATCTGTTGGACTTTAGCAGGTAAACCAAATAATTGGAGAATAAATGGAAAATAGTTTATGGGTAGAAAAATATAGACCAATTGATTTATCGACATATATTGGTAACGAGCATCTTAAAGAAAAAGTGAAGGTATATCTTGAATCAGAAGATGTACCTCACCTTCTTCTTTATGGTAGAGCAGGAACTGGTAAAACAACATTGGCTAAGATTATCACAAATAATATAGATTGTGATTCTATGTATATTAACGCTTCGGATGAAAACAATGTGGATAATGTTAGAAACAAAATCAAAACATTTGCTTCGTCTATTGGTTTTAAATCATTGAAAGTAATTATATTAGATGAGGCAGATTTCTTGACACCTAATGCACAAGCTGCTCTACGTAATCTAATGGAAACATTTTCAAAACATTGTAGGTTCATTCTTACTTGTAATTATGTAGAAAGAATAATCGACCCAATCCAATCAAGATGTCAATCATATAAAGGTGTTCCACCTTCAAAGAAAGAAGTTGCACA
>MDSZ01168691.1_pt1 | contig 12247 bp, 23 predicted proteins | sample 811201 | NCBI WGS metagenome assembly MDSZ01 (sample SAMN05326647, study PRJNA326480) | marine metagenome | isolation source: seawater | place: Indian Ocean: North | collected 2010
GGCTGATTTTGAACGCTTAATTGAGAAAATGTCGCAAGTTGGTCCAACTCAGACGTTGCGAATCGAACAAGCTCCAATTAAAATTACTACAGTGGATAATAAGACCTCTCTTGAGTCTTGAATTTGAATGTATAAAAGAGAAGGAGTCAACTGGACAGCACTTGGTTTAGGAGCCTTTCTAGGCGTCTCCAATATAGGCTTAATGGGCTTATTAGTAGGGCGTAGTGGGCTTCCTAATCTAGATCTACCAGTTGGTAGTTATACTTCTTACGATGTACAAGCATCAAAAGATGGATATAGCATTAGGTATAACTCTAATGATCCGAAGGTAATGATAAAAACAAAAGATATTGAAGAACCAGGAAGTCTTTTTGGTGGTAAGAAAAGAACGATAAATCTTTATGAAGAATATACGATGAATGGGAAAGTCCATCTAGAGGGTGGTGATAACGCTGCAATACTTACTGCTAAGGAAATTGCCTGCATCAAAGCAGAAGGATCTGGGGAGTCAACGGGAAGGCTTCTAGGAGCCTCTGTAGGCGCTCAAGCGGCACCAGCCTTATCAAACATACCTATCATCGGCTGGGTAGCCTCTGGGTGGGTCACCATGTTTGGGCAGAAGAAAGGGGCAGATTTAGGTGGGGATATAGCAAAAGCTGTTGAAGGTTGCTAAAGAATTCAGTGCATATATCCCAAGCTGGTTTGGATCTTATTAAAACTTTTGAAGGAGGTAATTTATCAGATTCTATTTTAAAAGGGCTTGAAGACGACATAAATCACTTGGTAATTGCCCCTATTAATCAGCATCAATTTGATGCCTTAATTTCTTTTGCTTCTAATGTAGGTATTGACTCTTTATCGACATCTCAACTTCTCTCAAGATTGAATAATTTTGAAGATCCTTCTCAAGTTGCTAGAGAAGAACTACATAAGTGGAATAAAGATGGTAATAGAGTTTTTCAAGGTTTATCTAGAAGACGATCTGCAGAGTTAGACCTTTTTTGTCATCCATTACCAGAATATAAATGGGGTTGGGTACATATAACTTCTAAATGTCAAACATTTTTTAAAAAAAGACCAGTTGATATTAAAGAATTGAGTTCAGAAGAGAAAGCTTCTGTCTGTTCAAAACGCACAATAAATCGTTGTCAAGTTCTAGAAAGATGTGGTGATCATACACGCTTACAATTAGGATTTGGTTTAGGTGATTGGTGGGTTTTTGATAAGCATTGGGATGGTTTAAAGACAGAAATAAAAATTAAACCTTATGGGGTTGATAAAGATCTAATTTATTTGAGAGATTTCCCTTACTTTCACCGTAATGAAGAAGATGTTGAGAATATGTATCACAGTCAGGCTTATTGTGTTTCAATGTGCCTTAAATACCTAGATGCGTTACCTATTAACGACGTTAATGAATACTTAAAACTAGTTAATAACTACGGTGATCCTATAAAAAAAGATCCTAATTTAAAAGCTATTAAAGAATTAGGGTGCAGCGCTTACTTTACTTTATCTGCGGACTCAGATGATATAAAAGAAGAGATACAGGAAGGATTACCTTTTATTGTAAGTATTGTACCTAAAAGGCATATATCCAATCCAATTGGCAGAGCACATTTTGTTGTTATTACTGGCTACAATAATGACTCATGGTTAGTTCAAGATCCTTTTGGCAGCCTTGATTTAATTAATGGGGGTTGGACAGATAAATCTATTCATACTGGCCAAAATATTCTATATAAATTCGAGCATTTTAATAAACGATTATTTATTGGAGGCGGTGCTACTGGATGGGGTTGGAAAAATTTCCGCAAGCAGTGAATTTGTATTTTAGGATTAAGTAGAGTTAATCTCCTATGTGGTGTCTCGCATATTTTATTACTGATGACTGAATCTGTTAAATCATTAGAAGATCAGTTGCTCGACCAGAAAGCTCAATTAGAAAATGATCTTAGGCAACTTGAAACACAATTAGCTAGAATTAAAGAGCAATACTTAAAGGTTTTAGGTGCTCTTGAATTTGCAGCAATTCAAAAACAGCAGTCTGCAGATAACAGTTCCTCCGAACCAACTCCTGCCGAGGTTCTAGCCTCATAAAATCATGTTAGGTGAGCTAAATAAAAGTCGATATAGAGCATTAGAACTATTAGCAGAACATGTACGAGCGCCGTCTCGTGAATTATCTCTTGATGCAATAATTTCTGATATTAGTGATGAAGATTTGCGTTGGGTTACTACAAAAGTTCACTATTACTTACTAAAACTTCTAGAAGATGCAGATTATGATCCTGCTGATGAAGAGGTTATTAATCTTGATGTTTCTAGTGGAATTGTGGAGTTATAAATAGATAAATTTATGCAGCCTACAGTTTTCTCAAAGCTCTAGGTATTTAATGTTTACTTGTGAGAATGATCTTCTAACAAACCTTATTGTTTTATCACCTAAAAATGCTCGACGAGAATTTAGACATCGAATTTTTGACGAATGGGATTGGAAATGTGCTTATTGTGATAAAGATTTAACTGAAAACACAGCAACGATTGACCACATAATTCCGAAATATAGCGGAGGTCATAACACAAAATCTAATATGTGTTGCTGTTGTTCTAGTTGTAATAGAGAGAAAGCAACTACGCCATTAGAAGAATGGTATGTCTCCAGTTATGTTCATTATTCTGAAACAAGACTTGATAAAATAAAGTCATGGATGGAGAATAATTCTTTAAAACTCCTATCTACAGATAAAACTACCTCGAATATTGATAATGAATTCTGCCTCAGCTGGTCCACAAGCTAATAATTCTCAAGATTTTTTAGCATCTTATGTAGGTAAGGAGAAGAACCCAGAGCGTTGGATTGGACCTCTTATTGATAAGCACCATATTTCTTATGGAGACAGGATTTTTGGTGGTGTACCTAATACTGTTAAGGATAAAATAGCTAATAAAACGATTGTTGTTTAAGTAGTTTTAAAATAGTATTAACGAGTTAAGAGACGAAGATGGAACCTGTTTTACTGACGTTTGCAGTTTTATTTCTAAGCACTCACGGCATCAGTGAATTTTATTTAAGAGATGGTGAGAAGCTACATAAGACTGCAATTAATCGACGTATACATCGATAAGGTTGTTCTTCAGTTCATCGCTGGTAAGATAAGCATAAGGTTTTAGCTATTTATGGATGCAAAGATAGAGCTTCCAATGGATGTTGAATTCCAAATTCACGCCACTGCATTAGCGATCCAACAATTAGATCGTGATGAGTTAGAAGAAGCTTTTATTGACATGCTTCATCAAAGAGCTTTAGATCGTCAAATGTTTTTTGGTGTTCTTAAAGACCACGGCATTGATGCCGATATTAAATTCAACATCTCCACTGTGGGACAGATCTCCTAAATACTATGGCTACTCGCACTATTGAAGCAACTTTAGACTCATTCAGCGTCGATGCAGGCTCTGAAATTACTTATCTAGGGGCAACGGCTTCTAGTAACACTGGAGAATCTATACGCGGTTTCCGTGTTAACCCAGGCAGCACAGGTGATATAACTGTGACTTTTGATAAAACAAGTGGTGTTGATACTGCTGAGATCTTTCAAGAAGACGAATATGGAACAGGAAATGCTCCAACCGGCTATTCAAAATATGCAAATATTGTGAGAGATGGAAAAGGAAAGGGTGCTGTTGGCGTAACTGTTACAAATGCAGCAAAAAATTATGTTGTGCTACTTAATCTCGATGGTTATTCTGAAGTAAGCTATAACGCTACTGTTGTCGTCCCATAAGAAAAATAAACAAGAGCATTGGAAAGACCATCCTTTTCTAACTAGAAAAGGTATTAATTTAATAAAGCGATATAACGCACCTCGTATAGATATTGGTATGGGTCGTTATGCGACCTATAAAGATTATGGCGAGGATATATGGCGTATTGGTTATGGAAGTAAAAAATTGAATAATCGTTGGTTAAGTTCTACTGATAAAGCAACCGAGGAAGAAATAGATCAACAATTTGAAGAAGATTTAAAAGAATTTGCTGATTTAACTTCTAGCTATATCCATGTTTCTTTAAATAGTAATAGAAAAGCTGCCTTACTGAGTTTTGCATACAGTATTGGAATTAGTTCTTTAAAGACTTGTCGTCTTCTTGAACTAATAAATAATAGAGCTAGTAAAAACGAGATAATTCGAGAGTGGAGTCCTTATATCAATCGTTTGTGGTGCTCAGGTGGAGATCTGTTGGTAGATCAACGTCGTATGGAACTGGATACGTATCTGGCCCCTTACAAAGAGATTCCAACACTAGTTCCTCATCGGTGTTACGCCAAGATATGTTTATTAAATCTCCCTGAGACTTATACTGGGGTTCCCAATCAGTTGAAAGCAATTGAATATCTTGAGAGAAAGATAACGGAGTGGGACCCGTCTGGGGCGGCTCTACGTAGGTTTTTTCGTTACTGGTCTGAGAAGCCACGTAGTCTAGGATCTCCGATGCAGCAAAAGGATCTCGACTAAGCATATCTATGGCGTCCATAAGCTTCAGTTCATCATTGTAATTGTCTACAATGTCTTTATACTTCATTTTGTTTAAAGTTTTTTTCTTTTTCTAATCCTATTTTAAGTAAAACTAAATAGCCAATCAAATCTTGTAGTACATCTTCATCATTGGCGAGTAACCCAGCTCCTTTTTTAATTCTATTTAATTTATCGTCAATTCTTACTAATATCTGTTCAACTGCACTTGCTTTACTAAATATCCTGCAAGGATTTAAAGCAGAGTCTCCATATTTTTGATTTTTATACAATAGTAGTTCTTTTATATCATCAATTTTTTTTGCTATTTCCTTTTGTGTATCTGTCATGTTAAGCACCAATAAAATAAAGCTATGAAAATACAATTTAATCGTAGCTACGAAGTAGATAACCGCTATAGAGGTTTGAATGCTCCTAGCGATCCACCCAATCGTGCTGCTGTAGACAATTCAGGTCCTACTCGTTTTCTTAATTCTTATGTGACTAAACACCGAGATCATCTAAAGTCACCAAAAGGAGATTATTTAGACAAATATCCGAGCATAGGAGATTCTTTTGGAAAGAGATCAGCTATAGCAGCTACTAATTATTTGAACGAAGAGGATGAGAATGAGTTTTCGTTAGCTTAATAAATAACTTTCCCTATGTGAGAAAATATTTCTTGAAATTTATCAGCTTGTTTAAAACCATATTCCAATTTAGGTAAATAAATAAAGTATCCCCAAAACATAGGTGTTTTTAAATTAAATAATTTTCTACCATGTATTAAATCTGCACGGTCAGTGGGTATACATACAGGATAATCCCACATTTCAGGGCAAATCCTAATCATTTCTGGGTAAATTGTATAAAACAAAGCTTCAGGGATATTTCTTAATTTCCATTCTCTTACTAAGCGTTTAAACCAAATAACTGAAGGTGCCTTTGCGCCTGCTCCTGCACGTTTACTCCATCTCCAAGTACCTCGTTGTTTACTAAATGAACATCTACCATACGTTGGTGGGAATAAGTATGTTTTACCTACCCAAGGGTCTTGAATATTTAAACCGTCTTCTTGGAGTGTATATATCTTTCTTGCTCTTACAAACTGTGCATTAGCATGATGAGTAGAACACGGATCAAGTTCAATATCTCCTAATAAAGCACTTATGTAAGGTAAATATGAGGCAGGTGTTAACCAATCATCGTCAAGATGTTTAATTTCACCAAGTAATTTTTTGTAATTTAACCAAGTAAGCTTACGCTTTTTCACATTTGAAGTAAAGAGGGATTTTCTTCATCAGTTTTAAAATGGAACAGTTGAATATCTTTATCGTCTTGGAGTAGGAAAACTGCTTCTTTTTCTGGATTAAGTGATTCTGCTAATGAAATAGCTTTCTTTAAATGTTCTGCGCCATGTAAATCCCTATTATTAGCATCATTTACTGCACTTATAAGACGATCAACAGTTAAGTAAAACATGCTATCTTTTTCTTCTTTTTGAGGCATAAATACTACTACTCCAGGCCCTTCATTTTTATAGAATTTACGATAATAATCTGCCTGATCAGCAATAATACGTTCAACTGTTAATTTTAAAAGTTTTTCTTCTGTCTCTCCAGACATTGTTTTGAGCATTCGAGTTAATAGTTTTTTTCTTCGGCTAGTCATCGTATTCTTTAGCTAATTTAGTGTATCAAACTTCTTCCTTTTTTACAGCCTTTACTTTAGGGACTGATTTTATTAGATGCCCCAGTCCAGATTTTTTTAAAGTCTCTAATAATTTTTCTAAAGGTTTATATAAAACTACGGCCTTTTGCATGTTCCCAATTTTTTTAATTAATTTACCGTTTTCATCTCGCAGCTTTGTTAATTCTCCTTGTCGAATCAGATATTCTGCAACGCATCTATACCTTCTTTTTTCTGCAAGGTTTATTTCAGGATATCTATCACAGATGGTACTAGTTCTCATATCACTAAATGTCAATCGTATTTGATCCGCTAATGAAAGCCCTAACATTAAGTCTGTTGTACTTGTTTCGTAATTCCTTACTAAGTCTAAATAACGTCGTAGGTCTGGATTTGTAAAACTACCTGAAGGTGGTATAAACATCTCTACTTGTTCTACTAGAGAAGGCATTAACTTTTTTTTATAATTGTTTATTGTTACAGTTTCTAGGTCTAGATCGACAAATCTATAGCTTTGATAAGTATTGTTTGTATTTTCAGCTGGCTCATAATCAGTATTTTCTAATACTTGCAACCAATCCTCATTGTTAATTACTGTCATACGAGGATGTTGTCTTATGCAATGTTAGCTGATTTTCTATAATCGTCCCATTGTTTCTTGTGATCTAATATTAAAACTAGTTCATAGTATTCACGTATATCTCTTATTTCTTTAGTTAAAGAAGTAATTTCATGCCATTTAGGCCCATACCTTTCAGTTAATTGCTTTATACATTTTGCTTCAGATCCTCCATAATTTTCTGCATCCCAGAATGTTTTTGCAAATTTTTTTTGTTGACTGGTTAGTAATACCTCCTCTAAGATTTTCGTGGACACTTTTGAGAGAAGTTCGCTAAACTCACAAAGGAAAGGATATTTATCGTCATGAAGAGACCTATTACTTATGCTGAGTTGCTTTTGATATTGGTCTTTCTTCCCTTTGGTTATATCGGAGTCCAGCATTTACACGGGTTTGTCACAGATAGAATCAGTATAGAAATAAAATTAAAATAAATGGTGAGATACGACCAATTTGGTAACCCTATTCCAGAGGGATCTGAAAATAATGCTGCGCCTCCAGGATATACACGTACCGACGTAGGTGGTCAAAGTATATTTACACCAGAAGGTCCTACTAAAATTTATACGCAAGCTACTCCTCAGATAGCTTATGAAAAAGCAGCAGAAGTACTAAATCGTGCTAAGGCTGAAAATAATAGGATGAGAGCCAAACGTGATAGACCTGATCCATTTTCAATGGCGGTAAGAAGAGATGCAGATTTAGCCTATGAAGCAAGTCTCCCTGGGGTAGCTCAAGGGCGTTCTTGGGATGCACCTAGAACAGATTTCAGTTCTGGTAGAGGGAGTACGGGATGGGGGTCTGAATCAAATGTTGAATCACCGCCACTTGGTTATGATGGCAAGGTATATCCACTGTCATCAGAAGGGCCTAAAGATTGGGCAAATGATACTGAATTCAACTCAACATTAGGTGCTTTAGCATCTGCTAAACGAGATAATGTAGACATTTACAATTCACTTATCGATAACTCATCAATATCAACTTTTACTCCAGACCCACCTGTAGATACGGAAACTTGGGGATATGGACCTGATATCGGATTCCCTGCCCCTGGAGCCTCTTCACCTTGGGATGAAGATGCGAATGTGAATCGTTTAAATGAATTTTACAAGTCAAATTTAGGAAGAGAAGTTGGTGATGAAGGTAAAAATTATTGGTTAGGGAATCTTGCAAGAGGTATAGAAGATTGGGATAGTGTTGAGTCTAATATTCTTTTAAATGATGAATACACAAGAAGACAAGATGTTGGAAGTGCATTTAGTGATGCTTACGGCAGAGCAGCTACTGAAGAGGAGTTAGATAAATATGTAGGACCTGGCGGAGTATGGCAAGGAGGAATAAGTGGTTTAGATGATTTAAAAAATTTATTAGGAGATCTTGATGCTGCTGTGATTACGAGTACAGCTAGAAGAGGAAGCGGTAAGAATCAAGGAGGCTTGAGAGGAAGTGGACATAAATCAAGAAGCAAGAGTAGTTCTTCTTCTAGTTCAGGTCCATCTTCAAATTCTAGAAGAGGAACTAGTGGTCAAGGTAGACAAGGACGTAATAGTAAACGTTAACTAGTTGCTGAACCAAAATCTAATTCAGTAAGAGGTGTATCAGTTAATCCACCGAAATCGATTTGATCGTCAGTACTTAATGTTGTCTGCCCCCAATCTAAAATATTTACGTTAAGTGTTATTGAGTATTCAGTTTCTAAAAATTTGATATCATTTGTAATTAAAAATAAGTATTCACCAGAATCAAGTGTTAATGATGGATAGTCTTGTAATGGGGCAATAGATTCATCATCTAAATAATCTATTGAACTTTCTTTTGAAACATATCCCTGATTATTTATAGGTAATTCTTCTCTTTGGTTATTATTAACTAACTTATAAAAGGCTAATAACGTGTTTTTATTTGTCTTTTTTTCGTATGAGAATTGACTGTAATCCTGTGTAAATTGTATAGATCTTGGTTTTAATAAACGTATTTTATAAAAAGTAGTTTGCCTCCGAGTTAAACCTCCGTGACTATTTTTAATTGGAATTGATTTAAAAATAGAAGTAAAGGCACCTAAATTAATTGGATTATAAATACTGTCTCCAGTTCTTTCTGGTAAGGGGTCAGAACCAAAATAGGATGTAGGACCATATGCTGTAGGCCCCGCACCTCCTGTTGGATAAGATTCAACAGTTCCTAAATTAAAGAAACCAGAACTATTCGGGATTGTTGTTAGGTACCTTGCCATACTCTTCTGCTAAACCAGTGAAGATGCTATTTGTTCTTCCTGATTTATTATATAATTCTTCCATTATTCTACTCCGTTCAGGATATACACCCTCTTCTTGTTTTGTTGGATAATTATGATAATCCAAAGCAATTTCTAAATGGTTTAATCTAGCTTTTGCCTCTTCTTTTGTATCACACCATGCGCCAAAGGTTGTTTTACCTCCAATCACAACCATAGGGGCATAACTTTTCTCTTCTAAATGAAAATTACTAGGGAATATTTCACTCTTCTTGAGTGTTACCTTCTCTCTTTTCGGCGTGTTTAAAGATGTTGTCATGGGTTACCTTAATACATTTGATTTTTGTAGGTGGTTCGCAATCCGTTAACTCTTTAATTGTAAGATGTAGGGGATTGCAACAAAAAGGCTTACAAGTAGTTTTTGTAAAGACTCGGTATTTACCTGTATAGCCACGACTGAGCCAAAAAGCTACCCTTGAAGCCGATTGTGTTTTTGTAGAGTGAAACGGTGATGGGAAATATGCGATGGATTCATATTTTTGAGGTTTAGTTGCTCCTAACCAAGGCCAACATTCATCCTGTTCTCCTATGTCCACCTGTTCCCAAAATCTTTTTATCTGCCAGTACCAGCGAAAATCGAAATTTCTTACATCTATGGAGCATCTACCACGTTTAATTTCATCCATACAGTCTAAACACTCCTTCATTAAGCCAAAATTACCTTTATGCTTAGTTGTTGACTTCTGATGCCAAGGGCATTCTGCTACCTGTGCTTGATCACAATTAAGATTATATTTGTTTTCAGAATCAGGGTACATTTTCATTAATTTTATATATGTAGATAAAACATTATCCCAAATAATTTTAAGAGTATCTTTTTTTCCTTTAGATGCAATTGTTTCGTAGCTTTCATAATTACAAATTCTACGAACAGTATGGTATGGCATTCTATATTTCTTTGATAATTTTAAACTACTTGTTCCTTCTTCTTTTTCCTTGCGTAAAGTATTTATTAATTCAGAATTTATACCCGTTTTTTTACGCTCTGCATTCTCAGCTGCTACATCTACACGTGTTCCCCAATAGTAGTGAGCTGGGTTTAAACAATATTTAGAATTACATATAGCTCTTCTAACGATAATTGGTTTTTCAGGTGAAGAGAAGCGTTGTGATACTGCTAATAAAAGTGGTCTTGCATCTTGCCCTCTGTAAGTTAGTCGCTGTTTTTTACTAGTAGTAAAACCTTCAAAACCTGCCCTATTAAGAATTCGATCTTTCATACACCAACAAGATGATTGACCATAGGCAGCTAGACCTATTTGAAATGCTTTTATAAACGTTATTTGATCATCAGGAGTTAAGTCACCATATAAAAAAGGATCTTGAGCAGTCATTTTGGTAGGGGGTGTTGAGATAGATACCTTAAACCTCTTCTCTCGCAATGACAAGCATTCAACAACCAAATACAGATTTTTTTCACCTATTTTAATTACTTCTATAGAAGAAGGGGTTAGGTATGTGACTGTATTATCTCTATATACACCTTTATACCTAGTCCTAGCCTCTACGTACCTAAGTATAAACCAAAATTTTACGCTGGTTTTGGCTGTTCATACAAAATATAAGTTATTACAAGGGATTTTTAGATTTTGAAATTATAAAAACAGAAAAACCCCTACCGATTTTTTAGTGTTTTTTTATATTTATATAGGAGCTAAATGGGTTTTTATAAAGGATTAGGTATCTAGGTGTATTTTATAAAGTTTTACACTCAGATACCTAGCTCTATTTGTAATTATAGAATTCTTCATAAGTGTCAGCAAAATCTTGAGCAGTATCTTCGGTTTCGGCATAGCGACAAACGTCACCCCCTGGAGCACATACTCGATGGAAGATGTGACCTCTATGATTAAGAGTCTCAACTGTTGTCCCATGCGGGAAAGTTGTCACTTTAGTAACTAATTTGTCGATGTTAATATTATAAAAACAGTTATAAAAAGATGTCTTTAGAAGAAAGAACAGATTTTGGGCCTAGATGGAGTGGTTCTTTTCCAGAAAAAAGATTAAAAGAGCTTTATGGTGAAGAAAAATATAAAGAAAATTTAGATGCTGCTAGGCGAGCACAATTTCAAAAAGTTGGTAATTTTCTAGGTTCTTTTGTATCTAATTTTCCTGGTCTTGTTGGTTTAAAAGGTATATTTCCTAGTATGGCTGTTGCAAGAGATGCTAATACAGCTCATGTACAACCTTGGATTATTGATGAGAATTCAGGTAATGTAATTGCAAATCCATCTCTTTCGGCTGCTGAAACATACAATCAACAATATGATAATTTTTTAAATAATTATTTAACTGAGGATCATTCATTAGCTCCTAATCCAGCAAATACTGAAGCTAGGGATTGGATAGCACAAACATCAAATAGCCCTGCAGCACAAGCAGGATTTACTCCAGAAGAGAGATGGGCATTGCAGCAAAAGCATAGAGATTTTAAAGGTGCTCAAAAAGCTGGAACTATGGATGAGTTTGTTGAGAAGTACCCTCAATCTCAAACAGCAAAAGAAAGAGCTATTTGGAATAAGATACCTACCTCTATGGATATGGACTTTTAATAGTCACTGATTGGTAAAAGGTATAATTAATAAAAACAGGTAAAGATTAATGGGCGGCGCAGGATTTGATCCATCTGGATTATCAATGTCTCATGATTTAGGTGATCCTCGTCGTCAAGAGGGTTTACCAGGTGGGTATGCAACACAGGGGCAATCAGTTAGTGCTCCCTATGCAGAAGCAAATATGAAAGCAGCACAAAAAACTAATCCGATGAATGCTGCTTCACAGGAACCGGGAGTTAGTGGACGTGTTGATGACTTTTTAAGCCAGATAGGTGCATAATGGGAGACACTGATTTTCCAGCTGTAATGGCTAATTGGGGTCGAGCAAAGGATATGTCAGAAGAATGGATTACTAGATCTCAAGGGGATACAACTTACATAGAAAGTGGTACAGGCATACCTACCAGTGGGGAACATATATCGTATGAGTCAGGAGAAGGTTCTATTGAAGATCCTTGGTTTATAGGAGAGAAGAAGGTCTTTTAATTACTAGATTTTGTGAGCGTAAAATTAAGTATAAAGATTTAATTTCGGTTGAGAGATGTCACAAACAAAATGCGAATTAGTCGAAAC
>MDSZ01099217.1_pt1 | contig 12245 bp, 6 predicted proteins | sample 811201 | NCBI WGS metagenome assembly MDSZ01 (sample SAMN05326647, study PRJNA326480) | marine metagenome | isolation source: seawater | place: Indian Ocean: North | collected 2010
AAAAGACATTACTCGTATGAATAAAACCAGCACCTGGCGAAGCGTAAGGCGCGTCTGCGTAATTTCCTTCAAACTCTACGCATCTACCTTGATCAACAGTCAAGTTTCCGAACGGTATTACATCTGGAGCATTAGATGTAATTAAAGGTAGCCCTTGAGTAGGTGTTGATGGAACTTTATTGAAAGCTCCGCCACCCCATATTCCTTGAAGCTTAGAAGCTATACTGTCTCTACCTTTAATTGTTACGCCAATTAAATCACTAGCTGATAACGGATCAATAAGATCTACACCTGGAGCTAAATATGAAATATGAATATAGTGTTTTCCATCTTCATACACAGTGTCATAGTAACCAGCCGACGATATTTCGTAAATACTATTGTCTTTAATTCTACGATTATCAGCCGCTTCAGATGTTTGCGTAACAATACCCTCAAAGCTGTTTACAAATTCATGTAAATTATTCGCAAAAGAACCAACGCTAGTGGTTGTTGGTGTCCAGCTTACCGATGCTATTTCTAAATTGGTTGTATTGAACGCGTTATGCACAGGTCTCCAACCATACAATTCCTCGCCTGCGAAATCGCCTACAGTGTAGAAAGGTAATCCAGTTCCATCTATTCCTCCAAATAGATGTTGCCATCTAAACATTCTGTGATAGCTTGTATTACCTTTTGTGATTTTTGCAGACTCTTTAGCATAAGATTCACTAGTCACATTACCAGCAACAAAGTTCATATCGTCTATAAAGAAACTATTTCCAATATGATCTTTTATGCTACTCCACTCAGCGGCAGTATTAGCAAATCCATTGACATTCATGTTAGGTGAATTAGCCACAGTAACAGCGCCCTCTAAAGAATTAGCTATAGCAGAGCTAGCAGAGTTAACGATACCACTTGAAGCTGTAAGATTTGTCGTATTGTGTTCACCAAAAAGCCAAAATGATTTAGCAGTAGAAACTGGATATACGTCATCACTTTGATCGTTACCTGTTAAATAATCATTATGTTTTATTTTAACAAAAAACTTACCACTAAAATCTTCTTCTCCTCTAGTTTCTCTTCTTTCGCATCTAAAAATTAAATCAGGATTTAACTTAAACTCAGTTGAAGTTATAGTTTCATTAAAAGCCGCTAGTTTAGCGTCTTTTTCAGATATTTTAGTACTTAGTTTTAAAACGTAATCATTGTTATTAGAGCTTACATCGATACTAGTTACTTTGTATCTTTCAGAAAATACATTCCCAGCATTCCAAGATATATATACGTCATTATTGTACTCATTATCTGGATCAGTAAGTCTTGATCCATCAACATTACTGCTAACCCAACCATTCGCGCTCATATGGATAGTGTCAACTTTCTGATCTATTCTTTTACCACCTTTACCCGCAACATTCGGCCCAGGAAATAAACTATTCGAGCCAAAATCATTTGAGCCTGTACATAGTATATTTGAAGCCGATGAGTTTTCAACTGAACCTAAACTAAAGAAAACATACTTTACGGCATCTGGAGCTTCATTGCTTATATCTAATATTTTATATTTATTTTCAAATTGAATTTGAGAATAATTGCTATCGTAGATTTTTTTAGCAATAATATAATCATCTTCTACAATCTTATTTCTGTCCGACGAAGGAAAAGAAATGTAAATGTGATCATCTTTGTTTACAAACTCGTTATGCGTAAATGGAAAGTACGATCTATCCATTAACAAGTTATAGTACTCATCAGATGAAGACTTTACGTAGAATTTATAATAATCAGCCCACTCAGGAAGACTTCCATAAAGCTGAGCCTTTAACATAGTAGAAGCGCTAGCGTTAAAATGTTCGTCGCTATACCAAGGAACATCAACGCCACCTTGCCTCGAAGTGAACACAGGTGTTTCTCGACCGTACTTGTCGCCTAGTACGTATCCTAATTGATACTTTCTTTGAGATTTTAAAGATTTTAAACCACCTGAAGCAAAGTCTTGAGACTGTCTATTTATCTTATAAGCGTCGATTGTGGGTACGCTATCTGTAAAATCATAACCTTGCTTGTAGTTAGCATACACTAATCTATTACCTATTATCTCTTGACCTAGCGCTGATTTTGGTACAACATCAAAAGGCCTCAATAATTGCTCTGAAGGAAGCACCGCGTGAATGCTTTCAGATGTTACTTCATATTTACCTTTGTACGAAGAGTTAGCTCCATCAACTACGAACTGCCCAGAGCCTGCATGATTTGCTTCAGCGCTATTCGTTTTTATATTTTCAATAGAATATACAGCCGTAGAATCTTCTTGCTTGTAAAGAATATCTACCTGAACTACATCAGCCGGCATATCGGGTGATATAAAGTCGTAAAGCTCTACTGACTTTATAAGATTAACCATAGACTTATTATATGGCTCGTCTGTACTATACGCATTAGCCGAGTTTATAAGCTCGTTATGCTCCGGGTTAAAAACAACATCAGTAAAAGGTCCAAACGCAGAATATTCTCCGTCAGCATATTTATATCTAGTGCAAAAACGAATAAATACTTTTTCAAAAATAGCTGAACCAGCTTCTCCTTTAGCTGAAATTAATTTAACTGTAGGAGCAGACGTTGGTTTCTTTTTAATAACAGTAATGTGCTCTTCATTTAACAGCACGTCAGTTAATTGGCCGTCGATATGTAGATACGCTGGGCTTAAATTAGGATCGTCAATAGCTAAGTTTCCATTTGTATGAAAAGATCTTGATATATTTATTTTTTTTGGCTCGTTATCACCGTCAGACCAAAATAAAAAATTATCTACTATATTTATACCAGTAATTTGTTTACCAGTGAAATTTAAAAATGGCTCATATCCGCTGTACGTTTGAGGTGTATCAGCTAAAATTATTTGAGAACTATTGTTTGATTGATCATACTCTAGTATAGCGTGTTTATCTTCTCCAAATACAAACCAATAAAGCTTATTATTTCTTTCATCTGCTACACTACCTACGCAAAACATTGAGTCTGGAACCAAGTTATCTATTCTAGTGTTACCTAATAAATTACGTACAGTCCCGGCCCCACCTTCCTCAGATGTAGTGACATTTACATTAACAGCATCTCTATAGTGTCCACTTGGAATCAACCTTTCATCAAGGTCTTTATTCATAGTACCTCGAGTAAAAGCGCTTTTAATTTCAGGCATGAATTAGTGTTTTATTTGTTTAGATTGACCTCTAAGAACTTGAGTTAATTCTTCTAGCTTAATATTTGATAATCTTAGCTTGGCTTTTCTAACAGCCGCAAACTTTTCTTTTTTGTGAAACGCTAGTCTGCCGCCACCAATATTCGATCTTGTAGATATAACATCATACAGCATGTGCTTATACATCGCGTCTTCAGCAAACTTATGTACATGCATTTCATCGTCAGTTCCAAGGCTATCACTTATATAATCTAATATCACGTTTAATCCGCTAACGTTAGAGGAAAAATGTATTTTACCTAATCTATCGTCTATATAAAACGATCCATTTATTTGAGCATGAGATGGCTCAATACCGTATCTTTCATTTGGATTTAGCCAGTGATGCTCGTATCTGTAGTCGTCTATTGCAACTTCAGCAGGCTCGTTTGCTTTAAAATTATTCCATGTTGAAGAATTTAAACCTGCTGGGTCAGCGTGTTGCAGCGCATCACCAGCTAAAGAGTTAGTAACAGATAAATTGTCTATAGTGTTCAACATATTAGTGCCCGTAACTGACCCAGGAGCATTAGATGTTATAAGAGCATATATAGTATTGTATTGAGACACGTCTATATTCTCTGCTGTTTGAGTGCTTGATATGCCATTCCATTCTAAAAATGCTATATCAAAAATATCTTCAGAAGCGTTTGCAGATATTGGTAGTGATTCACCACCAAGAAAGCCTGATTGACTCTCTGCTTGTATGTTTATATCGCCTTGCTGCGTGCTTAATCCAAATCTTAAAATACCTGCAACTTCGTTACCTGTGACTGCGTTACCTACGCCATCTGCTGATATATTAATAAAATTTACGTTAGACACATCTATAGCTTGCCACACAGCAAGAGCAGTGTCACCACCGCCTTTATGTGAAAAGTTTAAAACGCCTTCTATAACTTTTGCACCTTGTGTAAATAAGTAGTTATTTAATTCATTAGAAAAATCTGAGTTTAACAATTGTACTTCACCACTAGCAGGAAAATCATACTCTCCAGTATCTAATTGTTTTATTTCAAAAGGATTAGAAGTATGTTTAGTAGGATATAAAACCCTCTTAATACCCGTACTATCAACTCTTGATATTTTTGTATAGTTTACGTAGTCATGAGGCAACACCATTGTTAAACTAGGCGGTACGACAATTTGTTGAGATTTAATTGATTTAAACGTGTCAAAAGATAACTCAGCTAAAGCTCGCTTGGCATGAAAAGCTATGTCAGCTCTTTTTGCTTTAGGTATAAGCTTATCTTCTCCAACGTACATAATCTGAAATTGATTGATAATATCGTTCAAAGATACAAACTGATAGTTACCAAAATCATTACCTTGGTAATACTGTTTCTGTGTAGTTCCGTCTAATAAACCCATTTGTTATGATTTTTCTTGTTGTATGTAAGAAGACTCTTTACCACTAGCTGCTTGAACCAGCATTTGGTCTTTCATAGATACACCTGCGAATTGTAATATTTTAGTTACTAGATTCTTTTCTTCCGAAGGATGCAGCTCAAAGTCTCGCCATCCAGCGCTCGTATCTGGGTTAAATAATGCATTACCATTTACTTCAACATAAGTCCAATTAGGCGAATCTGGTTTTCTTATAAAATCTATACGCGTACTATCATATCCTTGAACAGGCGATCTGTAAATTGTTTTGTTAGATCTATAGAATATAGGTCTATTTATTTCAGGCGCCATAAGAGATGACATATGGTACGCATCGTATTCTCTTTTGCTAACTTCTTCTGCTGCGTAAAAAATACCTGTAGCAGCTTCTCTATATCTTACCGCCTCTAATCTATAAACACTATCACTGAGCTCGCCTGAGTGCGCTTGATTAGCTGTTCTAAAAATAGATATCTTTTCCTCAATCATTTCTCGAGGATCTGAAGTTACAGTTTTATTACCAGGAATTCTTAGGAATAATTTGAGGTCATGAAAGTATTGCTCAAATATTTCGTTTTGAGCCTGGTTGGCAAATAAGTTAAACTCCTGTGGAGTTATATAACCTCTTTGTTCTTTGTTAGCTATCGCTAACACTGTTTGATATACTCTATCTACACTTATTGCCATAATTCGTTATTTATAGTTAGTGACCACCCCGAAGGGTGGCCGCCCAACTAAGTGATTATTAGTTTAATCGTTTTTCAATGTTAGCGTATATTTCCATACCTTCATCAGTTTTAAACCAATGAGCTAACGCGGTATATGGGTGCTCTTCAAATGGTACAGTGAAAAGCTTTCTATCTGTAGAAGCCCAAGAGAAATGTCTTTGATCTCCTGATAGTTTTAGTATTCCAGCTTCTGTAGCTTTAATACCAAAGTTTCTAAGCATAACATTATCATCGTCTACAAGCTCTAAGAATAAACCAGGGTTTCTCTTAGCGAATAATAAAAGATCTCTTTTAAGTTCTTTAGAACTCATGCTGTTTACTTGAGAACCTATTTCTACACGCATAACAGCCTCTGCAACTTCTATATCAAGATCTCTCGCCGCCATTAACGCATCAACTTGTAGTTCTAAAATATCTACTTCATTCGCAGCTACTACTTCTGGCTTGTGCTCTATAAATAAAGGCCCATTCAACGGGTGATATAAAGATAAAAGCTTCTGTAATACTGTTTTGTTTTTAGGCACGAATAAAGCTCCATTTTTAAATATAATATGCTCTAGTCTTTGCTCACCTTTCATTTCATCAACAAAGCAAGTTCTTTGATTAGAACAGTATTTAAGCTCTCTTTCGTAACCTTTTTCTTCGTCAAACCAATAGATGTTACTTCCTTTAATCAAGTAAGTTAATGGAGATCTATTTTTAGTAAGATAGTACATCCTATCTTTTATCTCCCAGTTATCTTCTGGTTTTGATTTTTTGTTTACAACGTTTTTTGGTTTAGGAGCCGGAGCATCTTGCACTTCAACGTTTTCTACTTGAGGTTCTTCAATAACCTCTTCTTTTTTCTTTTTAGCCATAATATAATAAAATAAAAAATTAATATAAAACTACCCCACCCGAAGGTGAGGTAGTTTCAAAACATATATATACTCTTAGTTAATTAGCATGAAGTTGTTCGCGCCTTGAGTGATTAAACATCTCTCAGTTAGGTAGTGAACCTCCATTACGTCTTTACCAGAAGTAGCTGCACCTCCAACAGAACCAGTGATCCAAGTCTTCATCTTACGAGACTCAGTAGCTGATTGTCTGTAACGTACGTGTAAGAACGGACGCTTAAGGTTACGGCCTAGCATTTCGTCGTATACTGAAGATACTCCAGCAGGAACAACAACACCGCGGATATTATTAACTGTATCGTTAAGACCTCCACGAGTGCCCTTATCGTTTAAGTATTTGAAGTCTGACTTGTAGAAGTCGTATGAACCACGGCGGAAACCAGAGAAACCTAGGTTTAAAGCCATGTCTTCAGAGTTATCAAACACTCCGTAAGAAGTACCACCAGATCCGTATGAGTTCATGCTAGCAAGCATATCATCAATAGCTAAGCTAGTTGAACGATCTAAGAAAAGCATGTTCTCTTCAATTGCTCCTTGACCATCAAATGTTGCTAAGATAGCATCAAACTCTGCTAAGTCAGTAGCAGCGTTAACACCAGTGATACCTGAAGTTTGGTGACCACGAGTAGTGATAGCCTGGAATAAACCTTGCGTACCGTCGCTTGTAGAAGCATCAGTACCACCAATAGCACCAGCACCGTCAACTGCAGTTTCAGCTTCAAGCATAGCCATTTCTAAGTAATCTGCGAAACGAGCACGAGTATCGCCTTCAGCTTTTAAGTACCAAAGGTAACCGTTCTGTCCTTCTTCACCTGCAACTTCTACCCAACCAATTGAAGTAGTATCTGAACCAGATACTTCGTAGTAATCCTTCATGATTAGGTGCTTGTTAGAGTGGCTAACAAACTTAGGTGCGTTAGCAGAAGAACGTCCGTCTGTTCCTTTTTCAAACTCAGAACCGATAACTAGTACTCTTACTAGCTCAGAGCCTGTATCTGTAGAACCTAAAGCAGTTGCCATATTAGTAGCGCCATAAGCGATTACAGTAAACTCAGCAGCGTTATCTGTATCTTCGTTAATATGTGATACATAACCTTTAGCTGTAGCATCTGCAACAGACATGATTACCATATCACCTACGCGAAGACCATGGTTAACACCTATATCGTTTCCATCAACATCTTTTTCGATTTCATATGTATCGTTAGAATCCTTGTACTTTGCCGTGTAAGCTAAGTGTAGACGACCCTGTTCTGACCAAATAACACGGTCAGCAGCTGAAGGCTCTTCTGCGCCAATTTGTGCTAGGAATCCTGCTATTGTTCTTTTACCATAGATCTCTGCTTCTTTTTCCATAAGATCTGGTAAGTATTGTTGCGCCCAACCTTCTGTATCTGAAGACGTAAAGTCTACATAGTTAGACGACAACGTTTGTTTACGTGGAGACGCGTCAATTGGAGAAGCGCCACCGTTAAAACTTGTAATTGCCATTTTTTCTTAAATTATTTGTTTTTCATTTTAAATTTAAAAGAGGCTGAATCATCACCTAATACTCTAAAAGTAGGACCGCTAGTCTTTGCGTTTTGATGTGAACTTCTAGGGTCCATATCAATATTCTTAGACTCTTTCATGCTTTCTTTTAAAGCATCAGCCCTGCCTTGCTCATAAAAATGTCGAGCTACAGCATCAGGGTTCATAGCTGTGTATAGAGCTTTATGGTATCCTTCAGCATCAGAAAGTTGTTGATTTTCGTCGACAAACTTTGCCGTGAAATTATTAATATTACTTTGCTTTGCTTTAACACCTTCTACGTCATTGATATTGAAACGGTACTTCTTATCGCCAACGTTGTATTCAAAACCTTTGAATTTGTCGTTGAAAAGATTACTCGTCTTTTTCTCAAAAACATTAGTACTTTGCTCTACAGCTTTTTTAGTTTGTTCAGACTCTTTATTGTATCTGTTGAAAAAATCAATTGCTTTCTGCTGCTCATTTGTAAGCCTGCTTCCAGCTTTAATTTCTTCATAATATTTAGACTTTTGCCCGTCTAAGTAGGCTTTAGCCTCGGCAACTTGCTCTTTATAGGCTAATTTTTTTCTTTTAATATCTCGTTCCTCATCCATCTCTTCATCGTACGAAAAATTATCTTCAATAAGAAAATCTATTTCATCAGGAGTTAGATGTGGTTTACTTGTTTCGTAATATTCTCTAAGCGCTTGTTGATCACTTAGCTTGCTTGTGTCTCTATTTAACTTTACATAGTCTTCAAGATCACCACCAGTTTCATCCATAAAATCAACTAGCTTTTGAATATTCTCTGGTAGAGGTTGTCCAGTTTCTTCAGACTCATCAAGAGCCTCCATAACCTCTTCTTGAGTTACGACTTGCTCTTCTGTATTTTCCTCATTGGTAACTTCCTCAAGGGTTGGTACCTCTTCATTAATGTTCTCTTCTTGTACAACTTCTTCAGTAGCTTCTTCGGTATTATTTTCAGAGTCATTTACTTGTTCTGTTGGCTGGCTTAAATCTACTTTAAAAACATTAGGATCGTCCTTGCTTTCAAACTTATCTAAGTCAAGCTCTGGAGCCTGTTCTTCAACAGTCTCTTCTTGAGATTTTTCGTTTTCGACCTCGTTGATTACTTCTTCAAGATCTGTTTGATTGTTTTCCATAATATAAAATATAAAATTGTTTTAATTTATCGCGGTGTAAAAGCCTCTAAATCAAAGTTACCTCCAATAGTATCATTACCTGCAGACTCAAAGTTTTTAGGTGGTTTACCTGTTTTTCTTTGCTCTATCATTTCACTTTGTTGAGTAGCTTGTATTTTAGTTCTTTTATCTTTACGATCTTCTTTTTCTTTTTCTCTATCTTTTAGCCCTTGAACTTCTGCACCCTTAAGCTGCATGTTAAATTGGAACTCTAACATCATGAGCTCTTTTTTGGCTGCTATCTCAGCTTGCATCTTCTGAGCGTTAAGCTGTGCTTCAGCTTGCATGAGCTGCATTTTACTTTGAGTAATAGCTTGCTGCTTTTGTATTTCTGTTTGAGCTGCAGATTGAGCAGCTTGTGCGTTAGACTGACTTTGAGCTTGTATATTCTGCATCTGTTGCTGCTGATCTTTCTCTTGCTTTTTCTTACGTCTAAGCTTTAGCAGCTGATTAGCTAGTTTAAGATTTTTTATATCTCTAATATCTATAGCATCTTCTAAGTCTATGCTTTTTTGCTGGAGAGACATTTGTATGTTATTCTCGAGCATTTGTTTTTCTTCTTCATCAGGAGCTAGATCAATAAATATACCAAAATCATGAAGATGCAGCTTTGATATTTTTTCTAGCTTTGCTACGTTTCGATGACCTATAGCCTGTATAAATGCTTTTTTAGCTGGAGAATATTCAATAACATCCGATATGCGAAGTGATAGCTTCTCTGCTGTCTCAGCTGTTAATAGTAAACCAGCTTGCAATATATGTCTAGTAGCGGTGTTAGAGTTTGCCGCTGCTATTTTTTGTATACCAACTAACGCGTTTTTATCTGGAGTACTACCGTCTCTAGCCTCATTCAAGCCTGTTACATCACGTATCATTTGAAGATAGTAGTTATACGTTTGTATTAAAGACTGCAACTTAGCGCCTTTACCACTAGAGTTAATTTCTTGAATAGGCACTTTACCAGGATTCATATCACCTTCAGAGGTAAAGCTTCTACCAATAATACTACCAGTCTGGAAGAACATGTTTAATGCCTCTTGAGGACTGTAGTTAGTTCCATTACCTAAGTCTATTTCAGCAAGTCCGTCAGCGTCAAGATAAACACCGTCTGGTACCATCTTTGACATTACCTGCTGTAGTTTTAAATGCGTAAGCTGAATCATATCAGCAAATCCAGTAATTCTACTAACCAAGGACTCTATACGACCTTCGTACATACGCGGGGCTACAATACTGTAGTTCATTTTAACTTTGTTAAAGTCACTCTTAGGCCTTAACATATTCTTAGCTAAATCCCAATGCAACAGCATATTAGAGCCAAGAACCATAACACCTTCGTACAGCACCTCTATCTTTTTAGATTCTCTAATAAAATCACCAGCCATATCTGCAGGTGGATTAAAACTGTCTGTTTTGCGAATAGCTCTTTGACCTCCAGTGCCTGTAGTCTTAATCTTGTAAACTTCGTTGTTATAAGTCTTGTAGTTGAAATATAAAACCTCTACAATATTTCTATCTCTACTTGCCGCTCTATTTCTTCCGTGCCTGTAGTTATTCGCTTTGCTGTTTTTTTCTAATATTTGATCGATATCAGATTGTTCTAAATCAGGAAACTCTTTTACAAGCTCGTTAATAGGTATTGATTTAACCTCACCTACATAGTATATATCGTCAAAATATGGCGAGTTAGATCTAGAGTATATTAAATTAGCTGGATCTACATAATCAACCACAACACCCTCAGACTTGTTAAAGCAAGTTTTAACAGCGCCAATACCTAGTACAGTTAAGTCGTAAAAAAATCTTTTCTTAATTAGCTCGTAATTACTACCTTCTAAAAGCATTTTAATAGCTTGCTCTTCAGCAATCTCAATAGCCTGCTTGTATTGCAGTTGCATATGAAGCTGCAGCTCTTCGTCTGTTTCAGGTAATGGATTCATATTACTTTCTCTAGTATCCATACCTAACTGCTGCTGCATGGCAGCGTCGAAGTCCTTCATCTTCATGTCACCTTCAACCGCCTCGATAAAATCAGTTCTTTCTTTAGCCCCTTGCGCATCTATCGAAAAAGCCTTTATGTCATATGTTCTTTCTGCTATGCCGTTTACTACAATATCAACAAATTTAGGAATAATAGGGACAGGTGTCCAGTCTAAATTAAGATAGGATAAATCGCCATTAATAGACAACTCATCCTTGTATTTCTGTATAGACTGTTCTCCTCTTGCGTACAGTCTTAGCTTATGATAGTTATTTATAGCGTTAGTATATCTATTAGCGTTGTTTTCTTGAGTAAACCACTCTGTATAGATAGCCTCTGCAACCTTGGCGCCGTACTCATAAGAGCTTTTTTCTGCGTCGCTAACGTTTTGTTTTGGAAAATTTACATATACTGACTCAGCCATGCTTATTTAATTATTTGGGAGTTAACTCCCGTATTGTTGTATCGAGATATATTAAGGTTTAAAGGTTGTCTTTCAACTTTAGCGTTTGGTGCATATAAATGTCTATTGCAAGCCATTATAGCTAAACCAGAGCTTATTGACGCATCGAACTTTGTTCTTTTGTTGATATCAAATTTAGCCCAGTCGTTTAGTAAGTCATTGAAATATACGGTGCCATAGTTACCGTCACCTAAATGACCAACGTGATCATTAATATACATTTCAATAGCCGCAGCATGAGCCTGCTTGATATCTTCACTTGAGTTTGGTATACCACCAACTTCTTTTTCAGCAGTTGATAGTTTGTTCCACGACTTGTCGGGTCTATTCATACTATAGCCTCTGTATCCTCTACGTCGTAAATAATACAATAGACGAGGCTTATTGTTCTCTGCGAGCAAAGGCATCCCATAGAATACTAATGCCATTAGAACGTCCTCAAAGAACATCTCTGCGGTTTGTGGTCTAGCTATGTACTCTAAGAAGAACGAACTCGGTGGCGCGTCTTCCATAGAAAATTTTGTAAGTCCGTGTAAAGCTCCTTTAGAACCGCGACCATCAACTGTACCGCTGATATCGTAACTATCGCAGCCAAAGGCGCCAATGTGATCATTACCGGGATATTTAATTCCATTTTTAATTATCTGCCTGTTTTGCAAATGAACTGGCGGCACCCAGCTTACCTTGAATCTACCTGTTGGATCAGGATTAAAGACGACCTTAGTATCTTTAACACCTTTAACCCAGCCAAAGCTACCTACTGTAAAAGGAGCATTGTGTCTGCTGCCTTCGTTAAAATCTATTTGCTCATATATTTTAACTAGGTTAAATATACTGTTTTTAGTTTCATCTCTAAA
>MDSZ01093915.1_pt1 | contig 12244 bp, 10 predicted proteins | sample 811201 | NCBI WGS metagenome assembly MDSZ01 (sample SAMN05326647, study PRJNA326480) | marine metagenome | isolation source: seawater | place: Indian Ocean: North | collected 2010
GAATCAGTTTGATTATCAATCTTGCCTTTGTTATTTACAAGTAAATTTTATGCAGCAATTAAAGTTATTTATTGAACTTACCAGACTAAAAAAACCAATTGGCTATATGCTTCTATTTTGGCCTTGTGCGTGGGGTTTAACTATTGTGTATGACTTTTCTAATAATCTTAAATTATATTTGTTTTATCTTACTCTTTTTTTTCTTGGCTCAGTGTTAATGAGATCAGCAGGATGTATTGTGAACGATATTTTAGACAGAAAGTTTGATAAAAGAGTATCAAGAACTAAAGATAGGCCAATAGCTTCAGGAAAAATATCAATTAATCTTGGATTAATCTATGCTTCAATTCTTTGTTTGCTTGCTTTTTTAGTTCTTATTAATTTTAATTATTTTACTATAATTATTGCTTTAGCATCGATGCCTTTAGCATTTACATATCCATTAATGAAAAGATACACTTATTGGCCGCAACTTTTTTTAGGTATTACTTTTAACTATGGTTTAATTCTTGGATGGACTTCTATTTCCAACCAATTAGGTTTAATTCCAGTAATTTTTTATTTGGGGGCCATATTTTGGACACTAGGATACGACACTATATATGGATTTCAGGATATCAAAGATGATGAAATAATAGGATTAAAATCAACATCAATTAAATTTAAATCAAAACCTAATGCTTTTCTCTTTATATGTTATTTGTTTTTTTTGATTTCTTTAACAAGCATTGGTTTTTTAATAAATATGAATAAATTTTATTTTTTATTTTTAATAATAGTTTCTTTTCACTTATTTTATATTCAATTAAAAAATCTCAAAATTGAAGATTCTTCTAAATGTTTTAAAATTTTTAAATCTAATAATTCCTTAGGTCTATTAATTTTTTTAACTCTAATTGTTGGGAAACTTTAAATATTTATGAGCAATATAGAAATACTTAAAAGGCTTTATAAAGATTATACTAAAAAATATATAAGCAAAATTATTTTATCAGTTTTTTTTACATTTGTACTTGCTGGCAGCACTTCAGCAGTTGCTTATTTACTAGACCCTGCAATTAAACAACTTTTTATTGAACAAGACAAAACATACATCTACATAATTCCAGGTTTGATTATTTTGGCCTTTACTCTCAAAGGTTTGTCTTTGTATTTAGCAAAAGTTATTATGATTGGTGTATCTGAGGAAGTTAAAAAAGATGTACAAACGGATATGTTTTCTTCTTTAATTCAAGCTGACACCGAATTAGTTGATAAAAAACATTCAGGTAAATTTATTGCCAACTTAACAAATGACGTAAATATGATAACTGCTTTAATCAGTACGGCAATTTTAAATTTATCTAAAGACACTTTAACATTAATCGGTTTATTAACAGTTATGTTTTATCAAAACTGGAAATTATCATTAATAGCAATCATCATGATACCATTAGCAAGTGTTGTTGCCAGATCTCTTGGTAAAAGAATAAGTAAGGAAGCTATGAAGCAAATGAACTTCACAGGACTTTTAACTTCATATTTAATTGAAATTTTTAAAAATCATAAATTAATAAAAATTTTTCAAAAAGAAGAACATGAAAAAAAAAGAGCAGATACTTTTATTAATTCATTAAAAGAGACACAAAAAAAAATGACCATTGTTTTGGTCAGAGCCTCTCCAGTAATGGAATTTTTAACTGGAATTATGATAGCTTTGCTTATTTTTATCTCAGCAAAACTAATTGCAACTAATGAGCTTGAGGTAAGTAATTTTTTCTCCTTTTTAGCGGCCATGATGCTCTCCTACCAACCTGTTAGATCTCTAGCAACTTTAAATATTACTATTCACCAAGGTCTCACTGGAGCTAAACGAGTCTTGCCAATTATAGATGATAAAAAGAAAATTCAAGACAAGAAAGACTCCAAAATCTTAAAAGTTAATACAGGTCAAATAGTTTTTGAAAATATTAATTTTAATTATAATGTTGATGAACAACAAATCTTAAACTCAGTGAATCTTAATTTTCCTGGACAAAAAATGACAGCTTTAGTAGGACACAGCGGAGCTGGGAAATCAACAATTTTAAATTTGATACCAAGATTTTACGATCCTTACAAAGGAGATATTAAAATTGATAGTCAGTCAATTTATGAGTCAACACTAGTTTCGCTAAGAAAAAATATATCTTTAGTAAGCCAGGAAACCACTCTATTTGACGATACTGTAAGAAATAACATAGCTTACGCAGATTTAGATGCATCTGAAAAGGAAATTGAAGAAGCTGCAAAATTTTCATTTGCGGAGGAATTTATCAATAAACTTCCTCAAAAATATGAGACATTAATTGGAGAAAATGGCATTAGACTTTCAGGTGGAGAAAAACAAAGATTGTCAATTGCTAGAGCAATACTAAAAAAAAGTCCTATTATATTATTAGATGAGGCAACTTCTTCTCTTGATGCTGAAACAGAAAGTAAAATTCAGAAGGCTATAAGCTTTTTAACAAAAGGTAGAACTACAATAGTTATTGCTCATAGACTTTCTACAATTCTTAACTCAGACAAAATTTACGTTGTGGATAAAGGTAAAGTAATTGGTGAAGGAAAACATGATGATTTATTAAAAGATTCAAGTGTTTATAAAAATTTTTATGAAAAGCAGATTAGAAAAATATAATGTTATTTTTATATAGAATATTGATCAATATTATTTTTTTTATATCTCCCATTATAATTATTTACAGATTATTAAGAAAAAAAGAGGATATAAAAAGATTTAGAGAAAAATTTTGTTTTTTTTCAAAAAAAAATATCAATGATAAACTTATTTGGTTTCATGGTGCAAGTGTAGGGGAGCTTTATAGTATAGTACCAGTATTGGAAAAATTAGAAAAAAATAAAAAAATAAAAAAAATTTTAGTCACCTCAAATACCTTAAGCTCCTCTAAAATCTTGGAACACTATAATTTTAAAAAAGTGATACATCAATTTTTTCCAATTGATACAAATTTTCACTCTAAAAAATTTTTGAATTATTGGAAACCATCGTCTGCTTTTTTTATAGACTCAGAGATATGGCCAAATATGTATCTAAATTTAAAAAGAAGAAAGATATCAATTAATCTTATCAATGGAAGGATAACCAAAAAAAGTTTTCAACGATGGAAATATTTTTCTAGTTTTTCAAGAAGAATTTTTAGCTCATTTGATCTTTGTTTAGCCTCAAGTAAGGAGTCTAAAAAATACTTAACAAAATTAGGTGCTCCAAAAGTTAAATTTTTGGGAAATCTAAAATTTGCACAATTGGAAAATGAAAAAATTATCTTACCAAATAATTTAAAAAAATTTATTTCAAAAAAGAAGGTTTGGTGTGCTTCTAGCACTCATTATACAGAGGAAAATTTTTGTGCTATAGTTCATAAAGAATTAAAAAAAAAATATAAAAATTTACTCACAATAATTATTCCTCGTCATATCGAAAGAGTAAATGAAATAAAAAGTGAAATGCTTAATTTAAAATTAAAAATTCATACACATGAATCTAATAGAAAAATAAATAATGACACTGATATTTATATAGTCGACTCTTATGGTAAAACAAAAACTTTTTATAATTTGTGTAAAAATGTATTTCTTGGTGGATCAATTATAAAACATGGCGGCCAAAACCCTTTGGAGGCGGCTAGATATGGATGTAATATTTTGCATGGTCCTAACATTGAGAATTTTACTGAAATTTATAATTTTTTAAGAAAAAATAAAATTTCTCAAAAAATAAATAATCAAACAAAAATGTTATATACTTTAAATAAATTGTTAAAAAAAAAAACTAATCCGAAAAAAATCCAATATAAACTAAAAATAATTGGCCAACAAATTTTAAACTCAACTTTAAAAGAGATTAAACTATAAATGTCTAATGAATTTTAAAAAACCAAAATTCTGGGATTTAAAGAAAATATCTATTTTATCTATCATTCTATTACCATTAAGTTTTTTATATCAATTAATTAATTTGGTAACTAAAATTTTCAGATCTCTAAAAAAATTTCCTATTCCTGTCATTTGTGTAGGAAATATTTATTTAGGTGGAACCGGAAAAACACCTTTAGCTAGAGAAATTTATAATATAGTTAAATCTCTTAATAAAAAACCAGCATTCATTAAGAAACCCTATCCCTATCTAAAAGATGAAATTAAAATGTTGGAAAAAACTGGCAAGGTATTTATATCCAAAAATAGAGCATCTAGCATATCTAAGTCTATAAGTGATAACTACGATGTTGCAATTTTAGATGATGGATTTCAAGACTTTTCAATTAAACCCAGCTTTTCGATTTTATGTTTTAACTCAAAACAATTAATTGGTAACGGCTTTGTAATTCCTTCTGGACCTTTAAGAGAAAATTTTTCATCAATTAAAAGAGCTGATTGTATTTTCATTAATGGTAATAAAAATTTAGAATTTGAAAAAAAAATAAAAGAAGAAAATGCAAATCTTAAAATATTTTATTCTAAATATAAAATCAAAAATCCGGAATATTTTAGAAATAAAAAAGTTGTTGCTTTTGCTGGAATAGGAAACCCACAAAATTTTTTTGATTTGTTAGAAGAAAATAATATTAATATAAAAAAAACATTTTCATTTCCTGATCATCATAATTATTCTAAAAATGATTTTAGTAATCTTATTGAACAAAAATCAAATGAAAGTGACGTATTGCTTCTAACAACAGAAAAGGACTACTTTAGATTGAATGATGAAATAAAGGAAAATTTTAATTATATTGAAGTTCATTTAGAAATTGAAAATAGAGACAAATTTATTAATTTTATTAAAAGTAAAATATGAAAATAATAAAATATTTTTTTGAATCCATATTAATTGTCACCTTTTTTTTTATTTTTAAAATTATCGGATATAAAAATGCTTCAAATTTAGGTGAATATTTAGGGAGAAAAGTTGGCCCTTTTTTTAGATCAAGATCAAAAATTCAAAAAAATTTAAAAGACTCAAATTTTGGTGAAACAGAAAAGGAACGGGATGCTATAATACAGAATATGTGGGGGAATTATGGAAGAATATTATCAGAGTATATCTTTTTAAAACAATTTAGAAAAAACAAATTAGATAAATTTTTAGAAATAAAAGGCTATGAAATTTTGAATGATATAAAAAGAAATAATGAACAAGTTGTTTTTATATCAGGTCATTTTAATAATTTTGAATTGATGGCAATGGAGATAGAAAAAGCTGGAATTAATTTATGTGCAATCTATAGACCTTTAAATAACCCTTTTTTAAACGTAATAATGGAAAATATAAGAAAAAATTATATTTGTAAAAATCAAATTAAAAAAGGTAAAAGTGGAACTAGAAATTTAATTGACTTATTCAAAAAAAAATTTTCAGTAGCATTAATGATAGATCAAAGAGTAAGTGAAGGTGAAGAAATAAATTTTTTTAATATACCAGCCAAAACTACAACGATACCTGCACAGCTAGTTAAAAAATATGGATGTAGAGTAGTTCCAGTATATATTGAGAGAAAAAATAAATATAATTTTAAGATATTTTTCCAAAGTCCAATAAAATTTGATAGTGAATTTTCTATTAATCAAATATCTCTTGAGCTAAATAAAATCTTAGAAAAAATGATTCAAAAAAATCCTGAACAATGGATTTGGACCCATGACAGATGGAAGTAAGTTAGTCTGATTTCTCCCTCTTTTGTGAGGCTTCAACGTAAGAAAAATAGGCCTCTTGTAAATCAACATTCCAATAAGTTAAATTTTCTAGAGGAATTTTTTTACCAGATATTGCACAAATTACGTGGTCCCCTTCTTTAATAATCTGATAATTATTTGGCAAATATTTTATTTTAGCTAATTTTTTAAACATTTTTAGTTTATATAGTACTATATGAAAGTTGGAGTAATAGGAAGTGGTGGAAGAGAACATGCTATTTGTAATTCTTTAAAAAATTCAGCTAATATAAGTAAAATTTATTGTATTCCTGGGAATGCTGGCACTAGTCTAATCGCAGAAAATATACAAATTGAACTCAGTAATTTCAAAAAATTAAAAGATTTTATAAAAGAAAGTGAGATTGATTTAATTATAATTGGTCCAGAAAAACCTCTTGTCGATGGAATTGTTGATTACTTGGAAAGTCATAATATTAAAGTTTTTGGACCAAATAAAATAGCTTCTCAACTTGAAGGTTCAAAAATATTTACAAAAAAATTGTGTGAAAAATATAAGATTCCAACTGCAAAATTTGGCATATTTAAAAATTTTGAGGAAGCAAAAAAATTTATAGATGGATGTGTATTTCCTTTAGTTGTAAAAGCAGATGGCTTAGCAGCAGGCAAGGGTGTTTATATTTGTGATAACAAAGAACAATCCATTACGGCTGTAAAAGAAATTTTTAATGGAAAATTCGGAGAAGCTAATGAAATTTTAATTGAAGAGTTCTTAAATGGAGAAGAAATGAGTTTTTTTATAATTTCAGATGGAAAAACTTTTAAAACCTTTGGAACCGCTCAAGATCATAAAAGAGTCTTGGAGGGTGATAAAGGGAAAAATACTGGAGGTATGGGAGCTTACTCTCCTTCAAGACTAGAAAATCCATCACTAAATAAAAAGATAATTGATAAAATTATAAAACCAACACTCAAAGGTTTAGAAAATTTAAATACAAATTTTATTGGCTTTTTATATGCAGGTCTCATGATAATTGAAGATGAGCCCTTTTTAATTGAATATAATGTAAGAATGGGTGATCCAGAATGTCAAACTATTTTACCAAAACTTGAAACAGATTTTTTTGATATAGTTATTGCTTGTGTAAATAAAAATCTACATTCAATTAACTTTAAGTGGAAACAAGAAAAAAGTGTGTGTTTAGTTCTTTGTTCTTCAGGATATCCAGATACTTATAAAAATAATGTAGAAATAAAGAATTTAAATAAGATTAATTTAAAAAAAAATGAATTCATTTTTCATGCTGGAACAAAAAATGATAATTCAAGAATTATGTCTAATGGGGGTAGAGTTCTAAATTTTGTTATTTTGTCAAAAGATTTTAAAGAGAGTAGAGAAAAGGCGGTGAATTTAATTAATCAGTTAAATTGGCCTAATGGTTTTTTTAGAAGAGATATTGGATTTAAAGTAATTAATTAATGAGAATTATTGGTGGAAAATTCAAAGGAAAAAAAATTTTTCTTCCAAAAAATAAAAATACGAGACCCCTAAGAGATCTTGTTAAAGAGTCAATATTTAATTTAATTTCACATTCTAAAAAATTTAATTGTTCTTTAGTTAATTCAAATATTCTAGATCTATTCTCAGGCGTAGGTTCCTTTGGAGTGGAATGTATATCAAGAGGTGCAAATAAAGTTATTTTTTTTGAAAATTATAATGATGCTTTATATATTTTAAAAAAAAATCTCAAAACTTTAGATATTGATAATAAATTTGAGATTATCGAAGAAGATTGCTTTAGATTTTTTAACTCAGCAAGATCATTAAATGAAAAATTCAATATTATTTTTATGGACCCTCCATATAAAGAAAAAAAAGTAAATTTTCTCATTGATGAGATTTTAGAAAGAAAAATTTTAAAAAAAAATGGTGTTATGATTATTCACAGACACAAAAAAGATGATGTAGTAATTAGTCGTAAACTTAAGATTTTAGAGGAAAGAAATTACGGTATTTCAAAGATAATAATTGGATGTTAGTTTTTTTTTAAAAATTTTTTAGTTTCTGTTTTTATCAATTCTACAGCAGGCTGATCATAAGGATTTACATTCAAGGCTTTACCCAATAAAATAGTTTCTAATATAAAGAAAATAAACATTTCACCTAAGCTTTCTTCATTTCTTTTTTTAACTAAAAAACTTCTGAAAGGAATTTTTTTTTCTTTAAAAACTTTTTTTGTAGCATCAAATTGTGATTGTTTAATATTAGATAAATTCTTATTTTTTAAAAAATTATGAGATAAAAGTAATTTACTAGAATTAATTTTTTCCGAAAAATTGTTTTTAACATTAAAAAAAGTAAAGAAATTATTTTTAAAACCATCAAGATAGAGCTGCATCAAACTATGATTATCTTTGGGCATATTAGATACAATAGGAAGAATACCCTTACTTTTTTTTCCTAAACTTTCAGCTATTAACTGTTGATACCAGTAGAACAAATCTGACGATGCATCATCATAATTTAATATTATTGAATTAAATTTTTTTCTTCTGATTAGATGTAAAGTGTTAGAAACATTCTTTATTAATGAATTTACAAATTTTTTATTTTTTACAATAGAATTATACCTTCTAAATTTTCTTGCATTAAGTCCCATTAATTGTGCTGGTAGCATCCCAACTTCTGACAACACAGAATATCTTCCTCCAATAAAATTATTATGATGAATAACATCAAATTTTAGTTTTTTTGCTAAATCTAATAAGTAACTTTTTTTATTTTCAGTTATAAATACATTTTTGTTACTTTTGTTGATTAAAATATTGGAATTAGAAATGGTTTCTAATGTGTTTCCAGATTTTGATATTACTAGATTTAATTGGTCCTTTTTATTTTTTTCATCTAATTTTAAAAGCTCAAAACTATCTTGAAAAAAAAATTTTTTTTTAATCTTTTCTTGTAAAAAACTATATATCGAACGTGAGCCTAATACAGAACCTCCCATGCCTATTAATACGACATATTTGTATCTTTTTAATTTTTTAAAAATCTTAATTGAATAAGAGTCTTTGTAGGTTTTCTTTAATGAATTGATAATTTCATTTTCTTCTTTTGAAAACTCTTTAAAAAAATTTGAAACTTTTTTAGTTGAAGATTTGAAATTAAAATTTTTAAAAATAATATTTTTTGTTAACATTAATTTTACTGCATCTTCTCTAAAACAGATTGTTCTAAGGAAGTTGGCTTTGAATTTTTAATTGGAACTTCAATTTCTAATTCTTCATTTCCAATTGCTATTTTAATATCATTATTCTCATTCACTCGTTTTATATTTTCCTCATTTGGTAAAGGTAACTCTCCATAGCTAGGAGGTAAAACTAAAGGACTCTTTTTTTCTACTAAAAACTCATCACCACTGGGTTTCTTTTTTAAAGTTAATGCATCCTGTGTGGCCTGGCATGCATTTAAAAATAAAATTAGTGTCAATACAAATAAAAATCTTATCATATTTTTTTTCTTAAAAATAATTCGAAATATATCAATATAATTACTCCGATTGTAATAAATATATCAGCTACATTAAATATAAACCAATGAAAATTTTTAACATGAAAGTCTATAAAATCTGGAACAGCTGAATATAATAATCTATCGAAAATATTACCCAGAGATCCACCAAATATCATCATAAAAGCAAGTCTTTCTACTTTTTGACTTTTTAATATCATCCAAAAAATTATTAAAGTTATGAAGATGATCAAAATTGTCAAAAAATTATAATAAATTTTTTCATTAAAAGAAAACAATCCAAATGCAATTCCCTCATTCCAAATTAAATTCAAATTTAAAAATGAGGTTATTTGAATATTTGTTTCTCCAAATTTTTCCTCATTTGAAATCATTAAAAATTTGGTAAGCCTATCAATTAAAAAAATACTTATTATAAAAAAAAAGTTTAAAAAAAATTTTCTTTTAATCATTCAGTTTTCATGTCTTGGGCAAGGTTCTTTACTAATTTTCCAACATACAGGACATTTATTACCCTCTGCTTTTATTGTTTGAACAGTAATTTCCTTGGTATCAGTGGGCTGAATCTCTGCAGACGATGTTATACAAAGTTCAGCGAAATCTATCCCCTCAGCTATTTTCATTTTTTCTTTATCAAGTTTTAAAAAAATAGCAGCCTCTAAGCTTGATCCAATTTCCTTACTAGCTCTTTTTTCCTCAATACTTAAGTTGCAAATATCCCTGATTTTCATTAATTGAGTCCATTTATTATTCAAATCTAAATTTTTAAATTTTTCTGGAAATTCAAGAAATTTTTCTAAATGGATACTTTTTTTATTTTTAACAACAAGTTGATAAATTTCTTCAGTCGTAAAAGACAAAATTGGAGCAAACCATTTTAATAAAGAATTAAGAATGATGTTTAAGATTAATAATGTTGATTTTCTTTTTTTTGAATTTTTTGAATCACAATATAATGTGTCTTTTCTGATATCAAAATAAAATGCAGAAAGGTCAACGGTACAAAAATTTAATAAATCTTTATATAAATTATGAAAATCATAATTTTTAAAATAATCCTTAAAATCTAAATTTAGACAATAAATTTTATGAAGCATGAATTGTTCTAATTCTGGTAATTCTTGAATTTTTACCTTATCTAAATTCAAGTCCTCAAAAGAATCATTCAAATTTCCAAGCAAATACCTAAAAGTATTTCTTATTTTTCTATAAGATTCTGAATGTTGATCTAAAATAGAATAATCTATTCTTAAATCCTCTGCATAATTAGATGAGGCTACCCAAATTCTTAGTATGTCTGCTCCATATTTTTTTAATATATCTTCAGGAGCAATAACATTACCCAAAGATTTTGACATTTTTAAACCCTTGCCATCAACAACAAACCCATGAGATAGAATAGACTCGAAAGGCGCCTTGCCTCTTGTGCCACAAGATTCTAACAAAGAAGAATGAAACCACCCCCTGTGTTGGTCAGACCCCTCAAGATACATTGAAGCTGGCCATTTCAAATCTTTTCTTTTTTCTAATACAAAAGAATGTGTTGATCCACTATCAAACCATACTTCAACAATATCACTTAATTTTTCAAAATCTTCAGATTTATATTTTTTACCAAGAAACTTTTGTGAATCATCAGAAAACCAACAATCTGAGCCTTCTTTTTCATAAATATTTGCAATATTTTCAAAAACTTCGTCATCCACTAAAATTTCATTATTCTTTTTACTTATAAAAATAGGTAATGGCACTCCCCACACTCTCTGTCTGGATACACACCAATCAGGTCTTGTCTCTATCATTGATTTTAACCTATCTTTTCCTTTGCTTGGATAAAATGAAGTTTCATCTATTGCTTTTAAAGCTTTGCTTCTAAGTTTATGACTATCCATAGATATAAACCATTGTGGAGTTGCTCTATGAACTAATGGTGCTTTTGACCTCCATGAATGAGGATATGAATGAACAAGTTCACCATTTGATAAAAGTTTTTTTTGTTTTTTAAGTTTATCAATTACAATTGGATTAGATTTAAAAATATGAGTTCCCTCAAATAAGGCAACATTTTTTGTATATTTTCCATCTCCATCTACTGTTTCTATTGCTTTAATTCCATTATTTAGACAAAGATTAAAATCATCAGGTCCATGACTTGGGGCACAATGAACAATACCTGTTCCCTGTTCAGTTGTTACAAAACGAGCCTCCAACATAGGTATATCATAGTCATAACCTATTTCAAAAAATGGATGGTTGCATATCGTCCCTTGAAAATCTTTACCTTTAAATTTTCTTAAGTTAGTGTAATTTTTAATTTTACAGTCTTTTAAAACAGAAGCTAATAATGCCTCTGCAAGGATAATCTTTTTATTTTTAAAATCACCCTCATCAAGTATTTCAACCATTAAATAATCTAAACTCTCATTATAAGCTAAAGCTTTATTTGCAGGTATTGTCCAAGGAGTAGTTGTCCATATAATTATATCACAATTAATCAGCTCTTTTATTTTTGATGACTTAATAGTAAATGAAGCATAAATCGTATCTGATCTGTGATCTTTATATTCTACCTCAGCATCTGCCAATGCTGTTTTTTCTACTGTTGACCACAGTACCGGTTTAAACCCTCTGTACAAACTTCCTTCTTTAAGAAACTTACCAAGTTCCCTAACAATTTGGGCTTCAGCGTCATAACTCATTGTAGAATAGTAATTTTCCCAATCGCCGACTACTCCCAATCTTTTGAACTGATCTTTGTGTATATCAATCCATTTTTCAGCAAATGCTCTACATTCTTTTCTAAATTCAATTATAGGGACTTCATTTTTGTTTTTTTTATTTTTTTTATATTGTTCTTCTATTTTCCATTCTATTGGCAATCCATGACAATCCCAGCCTGGAACATACACAGAGTCTTTACCATCCATTTGATGAAATTTAACAATTATATCTTTTAAGATTTTATTTAAGGCAGTTCCCATATGTATATTTCCGTTCGCGTATGGTGGGCCGTCATGAAGAACA
>MDSZ01013919.1_pt1 | contig 12243 bp, 16 predicted proteins | sample 811201 | NCBI WGS metagenome assembly MDSZ01 (sample SAMN05326647, study PRJNA326480) | marine metagenome | isolation source: seawater | place: Indian Ocean: North | collected 2010
AATATATGTCAAACCTTCTTTTAAGTGTACTTAATCAAAATTGAAATTAATAAAACGATGGATCTTTTGCTTCTACTTTTTCCAAATCTTTTATTCTTTGGTCTTTATCTTTTCCTTCTCTTATTTCTAAGATTTCTCCATTTTTTAATTCTAGTATTCTATCTGCTCTTTCAGCTAATCTTAAATCATGAGTTACCATAATTATTGTAGTTCCTAAATCTCTATTTATCCCCTCTAAAATATCCATTATTTTTATTTGTATTTCCTCATCTAAATTTCCTGTTGGCTCATCTGCAAAAATAATATTTGGTTTATTACTCAAGGATCTTGCTATTGCGACTCTTTGTTGTTCACCCCCAGATAGCTCTTCTGGTATATGTTCCATTCTCTCTTTCAAACCAACCAAGTTTAATAATTTCTTAGTACGCAATAATCTCTCTTCTTCTTTTAAACCGCTCAACATTAAGGGAAGTTCAACATTTTGAAATGCATTTAAAACTGGTATTAGATTATAACTTTGATAAATAGTGGCTATCTCAAATCTTCTCAAAAGGGTCAACTGTTTTTCACTCAATAAATCCAATGTTTTTCCATTTATGGCAACCCTACCTGAAGTAGAAGTTTCCATTGCTCCTAGTATGTTCAATAATGTAGTTTTCCCCGATCCAGAAGACCCTTTAATTACAAAAAATTCGCCCTTTTTTACACTAAATGATACATTATTCAGTGCCTCAACTTCTTTATCTTTCAAAAAGAAAGACTTTTTTAAATTAACAACCATGACCACTTCATCAATATTAGGTGAAAGAGGTTTAACTATTTTTTTATTTTTAAAAAAGTTAAAGTTCACTATTTATCGAATGGGCTCTCAAAGATAAACTTATTTAAACCACATATCTTCGCTTCACATTAATATTAAAGGAACAATATAAAAGTACAATCGGCTCACAGTCTTGTATTCTATAGTATATCTATTTGGAATCCATCTATCATTTTAAAAAAGACAATAATTTTACATATATATAGACGATTATTATGAGTACTCGAAGAAGACGAAGACGTGTTGTCAATAGTGGTGTCGAAAAATGGCGTAATAAAAAATGGCTAGAACTTAAAGCACCTGATTATATGGGTGATCAATCACTAGGTCAAACCCCAACATCTGAATTAGGTCAAGTCATCGGCAGAACAATTGACATGTCACTAATGGATATAACCGAAAAATTTAGTGATTTAAATTATCAAATAAAATTTAAAGTCACAAAAATAGTAGGTAATCGTGCACATACTGAATTTGTTGGTCAATCATTAAATCGTGATTACCGAAGATCGCAAATTAGGAATCATAGATCACAAATTGAAGGAGTGTTCAATTTAACACTTAAAGATGGATCAAGAGTTAGAATTACTGCATTTGCAATTACTTTTTCAAGAGCAGCTCATAAGACAAAAAGAGAAATCAGAGCTAGTATGTTAGAATCAATAACTGAAATAGTTGGTGACTTAAATTTCCCTGCATTTGTAAATAAATTACTTTCATATGAACTTAAAAAAGATTTATTATTACCCGCTTCAGACATATTTCCAATAAAATTGCTAGAAATATCAAAAGTTAAAGTTTTGAGACTTCCAGAAGATAGAAGAATGATGGATGTCGATGATCTCGAAGTATCTGATGATGTTGAATTCTCCCCATTAAGTGAAGATACAGAAGAAGAAGAAAATACTAATTTAGAAAAAACTGTAGAAGAAGAAACTAAAATTGAGTCTTAATTTTCTCTTAAAAATTTTATCATTTTATTAATTGCAATACTTCTATGACTGAGTAAAGATTTTTCATCTACATCTAATTCTCCAAAACTTATATTTTTGTCATTTGGAATAAATATTGGATCATAACCAAATCCATATTCACCTTTGATCTCAGAAGCAATACTTCCATGACACTCTCCAACGAATAAATATTCTTTACTTTTATAAAATAATGCTACTGTTGAAATGAATTTTGCATTTCTATTTATCTCATTTTTCATTAATTCTAATATTCCTTGATTTCCTATTTTTGAATAAACAAAAGAAGAATATGGTCCCGGAAATCCATTCAAAGTTTCAATAACTAATCCTGCATCTTCAATAAAAAAATCTCCTTGAATTTTATATTTCAAATTATCTAATGAAAATTTTGCTATCTCAGAAAAACTATCATTTTGACTTTCCACATATTCTAAATTTTCATGAGTGATATTGATCCCATATTTTTCTCCAATCAAAAGAGCTTCCTCATACTTGTTTATATTTGAAGTTATAAATCTAAGAACCATGATTTTTTAAAAATATTAGAGTTTAAATTTATATTACTCCTATCGTAGAAATTGATTAAATAGACTCATTTATTTCTACAAACGATATTAGATATAACCAAAATACAATAAAAATAAGATGCATTAGTTATGATATGGAGGATTTCAAAAAATATTTTCCCAAATCAAAAAAAGTATATTTTGATCATGCCACAAAATCTTTACCTCCATCAGTCTCATTAATTAATTTAAAACCTTCACGAAATTATAATCATTCTTTTTCAGAAATCTCAAGATCAAATCAGAAATCATATTTATCAATTAAGTCAAAACTTTCTCAAATAACTGGATTAAATAAGGATAACATCGCGTTGTTACCAAATCGAAATATTGCTTTGAATTTGATATTCCATAGCTTGAAATCAAATGGTCAAAATACTGTGATTACTTCTATTACAGAGGATACATCAATTATAACGCCAATCATAAAATTATTTGATATTTCTTTTTTTGAAAAATCAGATACTGAATACACTGATATTGACATTCTTATCTACTCTTGTATTGATAATATTACGGGTCAAATAAAATCATTTGACAAAAAAAATAAGAATCAAATAAAAATCATAGATGCCTCATTTAATTTGTTAACCTATAATGTAAAAAATCACAATGCGGACATAATTATAGCAGAATTAAGTATTGATGCTTTATCTCCATTACCATTATGTATGATCTACATAAGTGAAGCATATATGAAACTTCAAAATCCATTTCCATCTGACGGTAATATTCAATCTTATAATAAAAATAAATATATTTTTCATAATGATATAAGTTCAATGGAGCTAGGATTAATCGATTATAACATTCTTCATGCTTTTGAAAAAGCTTTAGATTTTAGTTTACAAATCGGCATGAAGAATATATTTGATCATAAGTCTTTAATTTCTAAATACTTGCAAGCAAAATTATCCCATATCTCAAATCTGTCTATTTTAATTTTCCCTCATCATCAAAATGATATTTTATCACATTTGTCTATTAAAGTTTCCAATGCACATGATGTCAACTTATTATTAGACGAAATCTCAAATATCGAAGTTAGATCCGGTGAATTATGTTCTCAAATTGGAATTTCGCATTATGGATTAGATAATTTAATTCGTATATCTTGGCATCTAAGCACTTCAAAAAATGATATTGACTACTTAGTAGACGAGTTAATAAAAATTTTTGAGATCCTAATTTAATTTGGTTTTAACGTAATTTATCGAGTCTCTAATAATATCACATGCGAAATCAATTTCTTCTTTTGAAATAATCAATGGAGGTGCAAATCTAATTGTATGAACATGCGTCTGTTTTGCTAATAATCCCCTTTTCTTCATTTCTAAAACATACTTCTTTGCTTTCCCACCTTTTTCATTAAATTGTATTGCCAATAAAAGTCCTTTCCCACGAACCTCCTTGATAATATCTTTAGGTAATTCCATTAATCTATTCTTAAAATATGCTCCCAAATTTTCTGCATTTTCAGCTAAATTCTCTTCTATTAATACATCAATTGCCGCACTACCAACTGCGCATGCAAAAGGGTTTCCTCCAAATGTTGAACCATGACTTCCTGATGTTAAAACAGATAAAATCTCTTTTTTACCTAATGCAGCACTTACTGGAAATAGTCCTCCACCAAGCGCTTTTCCAACAATCAAAATATCAGGTTTAATGTCTTCATGCTCAAATGCAAATCTTTTACCTGTTCTTGCAAAACCTGTCTGAATTTCATCCAATATCATTAATACATTATTATCATCACATACTTTTCTTACCTCTTTCAAATATCCAGTATATGGTACAATTACACCTGCTTCTCCTTGAATTGGTTCAATCATAAATCCAACTGTATTTTTATTTATTGCCTTTTTTAGCGCATTAATATCTTGATATGGTATTATTTTAAATCCAGGGGTTGCAGGTCCAAACCCACCATGGGTATCTGGATCGTCTGAAAAACCCACAATTGTAATTGTTCTACCATGAAAATTATCATTTACAACAATAATTTCGGCCTTATTCTCACTTACACCTTTTTTCCAATACCCCCATCTTCTAGCAATTTTTAATGCAGTTTCTACCGCTTCAGCACCAGTATTCATCGGACATGCCATTTCCATCCCACTATATTGACATAGTTTTTTCATGAAACTACCGAGTTGATCATTAAAGAAAGCTCTAGATGTTAATGTTATTCTATCCATTTGATTTTTTGCAGCTTCAATAATCTTCGGATGTCTATGACCTTGGTTTACAGCAGAATATGCACTTAAACAATCCAGATATTTCTTTCCATCAACATCCCAAACCCATACTCCTTCACCCTTACTAAGTACCGCAGGAATAGGTGTATAATTAGGTGTTATCCAATTTTTTTCCTTATCAATGTACTCTTCAGATAAAGTTATGTTTTGTAATTTCTCCATTTTATCCTTTTATTTTACTAATTTAATAATTGTTTTTTCAAGAAATTTTATTTTGATAATAATCATAATAATAAACTCATCAACTTTTTATTACCTTTTACAATAATATAAAATGTGTTAAAATGTTGAAATATATATGATTGATAATAATTTATATGAACGTAACTTATTGGTTTCAATCATTTTATACTATATTTACATCGTTCTACAAAATATAGCTTCAATTACTAACATTACTGTATTAATTGATACTAATACATGGAGATTAATTGAGTTATTATTATTAACTTTCCCTACATTTATGGTCTTGAAAAAAAATAAATCTTGGTTAACTCCTCAATTATTAAAAATTTCTGTTGTCTTGACTATAGGTCTCTATTATCTGGTTTTAATTAATTATTCAATATTAGATCTTTATTTTTCGCTTTATATAATTTTCATACATTTATTTATCATTTATATTATCCAAACACAATCTAATAAATATCTTAAACTACTTAATTTCATACTTTTATTTGAAATATTAACTCTAATACTACGTATAAGTGATTTGATTATTTATATCAAGTTCATAGGATTTTTACAAGAAATCATTATTTTTACATTAGTAACCTATTATATAAAATCAAAAGTTAACAATAAAATTGATTTTATAATTATCATAATTTCATTCTTAATTGGTTGGGTAATTGGTGATTTAATTAGTATTTATAGTGATAGGTCATTTATATTCACTACTCTATTTGATCAATTATTTAGTTTAGGTTCTTATGAGATTTCATCTCTCATTAATAGTAATTTTTTCCTTAATCTACATTTAGGGTTATCATTGTCTTTAATTTCATTCTTTATAATTAAAAAACCTCGATTGACATCATCCCTCTTAATTTTAGTTGCGGGTGATATTTTATCTCCATTTCTAATATTGGCAAGAATTCTTATAATATACAAGATAATTATTTCCACGAATAAAATATGATGATTACGTATAGAATTTACAAATTATATTTTGATTTCAAAGTTAATTCAAATCATATTATTTATTATCCTTTAATTAAATATGATATTGAAGTAATAAATATTTTATCTAAAAAACTTCATGAGCGCATGGCATAGTCTGGAATTGCGCGGGCCTGCGGAGCCCGAGGTCGAGGGTTCAAATCCCTCTGCGCTCGTTTTTCACTTACCATATATGTCCTATAAGTTGTAATTTACCTTTACGAAAATTTGTGATTACAGGTACATTAATTTTTTTACATCTATCCTTTAATTTTTTGTCATAAGTAAACACTATACCATTTACTCTTTTTGCTGTTTTTAAAATTGCTACATCAGTTCCATCATATATTCTATCATCCTCATACTGTTCAAAATTATTTATCAATTCGATAGCAAATTTTGCATATCTAGCAAGTTTGTTTTCTTTAGTTAAATCCCTTAATATTTCTGATTGTACCATACTATGAACATAAATGGTACTTTTTTTTTCAATTAATTTAGTTACATCATCCTGAATTCTAATACCATATTCATCTGAATGATATAATACATTTGTATCAATTAAAATAATTAAATTTCCCACAATAATTCCTCAAATTATCAAGAGGATATGTTTATTTCCAATTCATTAAATTCATCAACTTCACCATATCCAATTAACCTCCATCTCTTTTGAAATCTTCTTGAAATCGCAATTTTTGATCTGGGGTTCATCGCAATTTGAGGTCTTAGGGTCAATGCAATTCTACCTTTCTTCTCGATTTTTTCAACTAAACCCACAGTTGTAGCAGTTCCCACTGTCAACAATAGGGTTTCTCCATTAATAACTGGTTTAACTGTATCTCTTGTATCGGTCCCTACAACCTCTTTGAATAAATTTACTTTTAATAATATTTTATTTACAACAGGTGGTTCCGCCCCAACTGCAGAAATTATATTTCCTGCTAAATTATCTGATCTTGCCATTGCAGGATCAATTTTAGTGGCTAAAGCTAATAATCCACCCGGTTGAGCCTCATCCACTGAACCCATTGACCCAACTTGAATACTTTCAACTTTTGTTTTCACAGGAATAAATTTAGTATCTTTACCTTTTTTCTTTTTTAATCCTGGTAGTATCACCACTTCATCGCCAACATTAAGTTTACCTGTTATTAAAGAACCTCCTAATACACCCCCTTTGAGTTTAGATGGTTTAGTACCAGGTCTGTTAATATCAAAAGATCTCGCTACCATCATCCTCATTGGTTCATCCACCTTTCGATCTGGAGTTGGAATAAAATATTGTATTGCTGATAATAATACATCTAAATTTGCTCCATGAAGCGCACTCATCGGAATAATTGGTGCATTTTCAGCTATCGTTCCTTTAAGAAAACTCTTGATATCCATATAATTTTGCTTTGCTTGTTCTGAAGTGACTAAATCTACCTTATTTTGAATGACAACGATTTTTTGGATTCCAAGTGCTTCTAATGCAGCAAGGTGTTCTCTTGTCTGAGCTTGTGGTACCTCATTATTAGCTGCAATAAGCATCAACGCTCCATCCATAAGAGCTGCTCCAGATAACATAACTTGCATTAAAATTTCATGTCCAGGTGCATCCACGAAAGATACTTTTCTGGCCACTTCTGTTTTTGTTCCACATTTTTCACACTCATCATAAACTGTCCAACAATCAGGTTCATCACAAGAATTACATTTCATTATATCGGCATCTGCATACCCTAATCTTATGGTGATTCCTCTCTTTAGTTCCTCTGAATGTTCATCAGGAAATTTGCCAGTCAGCAATTGAATTAATGTTGATTTCCCCTCGTCAACATGTCCTGCAGTTCCAATATTAATTTCTGGAGGTATATTTGATCTCGTAATCTTAAGCTTTTTTTGTTTTTCAATAGTCTTTGTTGGTTTAATATTTTTCGTAGGTTTTTTCACTACTTTTGCTTTAGCTGCTCGGGGTTTTCTTTTCTGTTCCTCAGTTTTAGCTGCTCGGGGTTTTCTTTTCTGTTCCTCAGTTTTAGCTGCTCGGGGTTTTCTTTTTACAATTTTTTCTTCAACTATGCTTAATCCCCTCAATTTCTAAATTTATATTTCAGATAATGGTTTAGACCCTTCATTTGTGACTTTTATATTAAGCTGTGCAATATCATCTTGTATCTCCGCACCTCTGACTCTTTTTTTCTTCCTTATTCCTTTTCTAGTTGGCTTATAACCAACACCACCTCTTAGAAGCAGTCTATGATGACCATTCCCTTTGAGATCTTGTCTAAGTGGAGTACCTGAGTCGTCACTTCCTCCTGTAATTTTAAATGAATAATCATCAATATCTAAACCTAATATTGATCCTTCAAATTCATCTCCGATACTAAGGCCATATAAGGGCACTCTTTTTTCTCCTTCTAATATGATTTTATGAGTTGCTCCCTTTGAAGTACCTACGTTTAATATCATTCGGTCTGCCATATTTAATCAATATCCTCTTCTTTTTTAATTACTTCCATATATTACAACTTTTGAAACAATATAACTATGATTAAATTTATCATTTGAATTATAAGTAAATCTTCATAAATTATTTTATTTCAAGTATGCAAAAATTTTCAAATATATTTTCAAATATATTATTGCACAAATCGGAATCTTTCATATTGTTTTTATTTATTAAATTAAAAATAAAATTGTCCTACTTTTTTGTTCTTCTATTTAGTGCTTTAATTTAGGTCGAGGGATAAATCTTGTATTATATATCTACAATAAAAAGTACATTAAGAGTTCCACCTTCGAGGTTCAGTGAAAATTTAAGTGACATATTATTAGAATTAGCACGTGACTCATTAGAAGAACGTATTTATGATAAAATTGGTTTCATCGTTGCAGTTTTAGAAGCTGGAACCGTGGATGAAGGTCATTTAATACCTGGTGATGCTGGTGCATTCTATGAATGTGATTTTAAAATCCTAAGCTATATTCCAGAAAGAGGTGAAGTAATCGAAGGTGAAGTCATTGAATTGATTGATTTTGGAGCATTCATCAGAGTCTCAACCATAGATGCACTTTGTCATGTTTCACAAATGGCAAATGATTTCTTTTCTTATAATTCTGGTCAAGAAATTCTCATCGGAAAACAAGACTCTAGTTTAACTGTTCGTAGAGATGATGTGGTTAGAGGAAGAATTGTAGTTGTAGGTATGCAAAGAAATGCAATAAGAGTTGGTGTGACCATGCGTCAAAATGGATTAGGTAAAATGGAATGGATCCAAAAATGGAAAGATGAGCAGTTAGCAAAAGCATAGGTGATTTATTTTGAAAGCTTGTAAAAAATGTAGACGAATTTTAAAGAAAGATGAAATTGAGGAAATGATTAAAGAAAATCCCTCAATTCGTTGTCCAATTTGTAAAAGTACTGACTTATCAGAAGATTTCAGTGGTCATGTAATTATTGTCGATCCTGAAAATAGTGAAATCGCAGAAAAGTTAGGCGTAACTATCCCCGGAAATTATGCCCTAAGAGTGCGGTAAATTTTTATTTTGGTATTTCTTCAAATATTTGTCATTGATCAATAAATATCTTAAATTACTAATAATACAAAATAATGAAATTAATGGATTTTGAATCTTATTCATATCAATTAACCACAAAATTACGACCGATTTTGGCAAAGCCTAAGGGCATTTTGATCGAGGGTTCAATTGAAGAAACTTTACCTATTTTAAAATCAAAACTTCTCCCTAAAGAGGGTCTAATTATATGCGTTGGAGATGTGATAACTAACATCCTTGTTGATAATAATTTTAATCCAGATTTAGTCATTACAGATGGAAAAACAAAACGAGAATTGATTGAGCATCCATTTCAAAATTTAAAATATATGTCAATGAAAACAAAGTCTCCTGCAGGAATAATAACTAAAAACGCCTGGACTACTATTAAAAAAAGTCTCTCTCAACTAATTGAAGGTCAATCAATTCATATTGAGGTTGAAGGAGAAGAGGATTTAATGGTTCTTCCTTTGATTATTGAATTTCCTATCGGTGCAAAAATTGTATATGGTCAACCCAATAAGGGAGCGGTTATAAGAGAAATTAATCAAAATTCAAAAGATGACTCTATATCAATAATAAACCAAATGATAAAAATTATTTCTTAAATTCTGTATATCCACAAAATCCACAAGTCCATCTATCAGAGTGTTCTGCCATTTTATATCCTAATTGTCCATCATGTAGATTGCAATTTTTATATTTTCTCTCAAGACTATCGCCATTGACTTCGAAATATTCGCTCATTCTGTTTCTTCCTCCAATAATTGGTTTCTTTTCATAATAAATTTAGGTTCAATAGAAATGGATTCTTCATCTTTATATACATTCGCAAATCCTAAACTCATGTTTAAACCAAATTGAGTCTCAATTTTTTTAATAATGGTCATATTTCTATCTGTATTCATCATCGCTGCTAATTTTGCAGCTACAGTCCCTCTTGTAGGAGTTTCTTTTTTATCATGCATGACTTTAAACTCTACTTCAGTTCTATTTAACAATGAATTTTCATTTTGATTTGTAATCTCTATTTCCATAGTTTTAACCTATAATATTCCTAAAAGTGAAATTACATATTAATGAAACGGTATAAAACTGTGTATATTTTCTGATTTCAGTAAAAGTATATTCTATTTTTTCAGTATTATTTTGCACTTTGATAAATAACTTCATTATTCTCATCAACCCAAGTGCCATCTCCTTTAGCTCTTCCACCTTTCAAATATATCTCATGGACATCATCAACTCTCATAATTATGAAATACCCTATCAACATTATCGAACCAATAAATACTAACCCCATTCTTGTCGCCATCTCAATAGTGAAACCTGCACCTTGGTTCAACCCTAAAATAGTTGCAGCCCAAATAAACGGTCCAATCGCTGCTGAGATCCTTCCAAAAATATTAGCAAACCCAAAATAGTTTCCAACTTTTGATGGTGGCGATAATTCTGTAACGTATTGTCTTTGAACAACCCAACCACCACCCAATGCAGGTCCTACCAAAACTGGGAATATATATACTAACCATTCCGGAGTTTTTGTCCCATTCGCCAATTCATAATTTGTAAAAAAAGCTATAATCAAGGCAGTTACCCAAAAAATTGTAATTAAAGTTAATCCCTTTTTAGGTCCGTTTTTATCAATATATTTTCCAACAGGATAAGTGAATACAACTGCTCCTATTATGCCTATGCCTAATACAATTAATACTGGTCCAGAGTCACCAAATTCTAACCCAATTTGAACGATTGGTGTCATATATGCAATCACTGTATTTGCAGCATCTACATAGATTAACCATCCTATCAAGAAAATGAACATAGATCGGTAATTAAAAATTTCTTTAGCTGTATCTATTGCATTATTTTTGACTTCCTCAAATAACTCATCATTTTTCTTAGGTAACATTTCTCTGTCTTTTTCTCTCAGAGTTAATATTGGCAATGCAAATAATAAAAATAATAATGCACCTACGGGGAACATATAAGGGATATATCCTAATTCAAAAACTCCCTCTGATGGTCTAATTATAAAATCACCAAATATTGGTGATAATGCAAAACCTAAACCAATACCAATAAAACTTCCAAAGTACCCTATTGCGACTCCTGTCCCTGAAACAGTGGCAACTTTATCTCTATCTGTAATAAATGGCAACATACTATCATAAACTATCAAACCGAGTTGGTAAAACATATTCGCAAAAAAGAAAATCAATAATATTACAATAATACTCTTAGTAAATGCTGAAACTACTAATGCTGCCATAAATGTTATACATAAAATACTTATTCGGATAAGCAAACCATTTCTTCTTTTTAGTTGATCCGCATAAGCTCCTAAAAAAGGAGATATAGATGCTAATATTAGATTTCCGATTAATAAGACTGTAGAGAATGCAAAATTTGCATTATTGATCGCACTATCTCCATCTCCATCTCTCTCAAAATATAGTATTTGTAATAATGGTAAAAATACCAACGACACAACTACCATTGAATAAATAGTATTTCCTAAATCATAGGATATCCATTTGTATACATTTTTTCGGTACCATGGCTCATGGCTAATTTTTATTTCATTTGATATTAATTCAGAACTATTTTCCACAACTAATATATAATTCACCTAATTAAAATTTATCTTGAATTTTTTAGACTGAATGTTATATTATTTTTAGTAAGTATCTCTAAAATAATTCTTTTCGATTTAATATTATATTAGTAAAAACTAAAAATAAAGATATTAAGAATAATACCAAAAATAATAGTAAGGTAATATTTGGTTCTGGATCTAATTTATTCAAATTAAAAAATATCGCCGGTAATATTGCATCTATATAATCGCCTAAATTGAAGTAATTAATACCATCCTCTAAATTAGTTTGATTGTTTGAAATAGAAGATATAATGAA
>MDSZ01079966.1_pt1 | contig 12243 bp, 9 predicted proteins | sample 811201 | NCBI WGS metagenome assembly MDSZ01 (sample SAMN05326647, study PRJNA326480) | marine metagenome | isolation source: seawater | place: Indian Ocean: North | collected 2010
CCATTACCCATAAGCAGGAACGGTACATGTGTATCATAAAGATAGCCGCTGCCATGTGTCGAACCGTAGGGACCATAGAAGATACAGTTCGGTTGAAGCGCAAAAATTAGGTCACCTCCGAATCGGCTTTGATGGCCCTCGTGAAGCAATTCTAACAAAGCATCATTCCCGCTATTGCGGACTTCAGAGGCGGTATAAACGCGCATAAACGGATCAGTAGCCTCAACTACCAAGGCAATCTCACCAGCGCGCTCTTTTGCCCAATTGTTCAAATGGATGTGATGGTTGAATATCTTGAATACGGCATTTTCGATACCTAATTTCTCCTTGATACGCTCATTAACATCACCGATAACATCAGCATTCTGGAAATTACGTACGCCCAATCCGTGATAGGCAAGATGATTTGGATTTTCAGAAGCGCCATGATCTGCGGTCAAATAAATGACATACGAATCGCGACCCACTTCCTTGTCGAGTTTCTTGATGAGTTTACCCAATTGGCGATCCAATTTTAGATACATATCGTGTACCTCACGCGATCGCACGCCGAAGGTATGGCCGGCATAGTCGGTAGAGGAGAAGCTCACTCCCAAGAAATCTGTGTATTTGTCCTTACCCAGTTCTTCTTTTTCTAAAAGCAATAGTGCCATATCAAGCACTAATTCATTGCCCACGGGTGTGTTCTTTAAAGCACCCAAGCCGCGTGTCTCAATCAACTGCTTTAGATCATAGGGAAAACTAGAGGTCCCGTTGTTCAATTTCGGCTCATATGGATTTTCATCTGCCAGGCTTTCGTCGTACTTACGTTCCGCCATTTCTAACTTCCAATCCTTCTTTGCCATATCCATGGCGTGCTCCTTCTCGTTGTACTTCTCTATATAATCTGGAAGCTCGTCGCCATAATAGCTACTGCTCACAAAATGAAGCTTATTATCTAACCAAAAGGCACCATCTGCAAAATGCCCCGCTGGGAATATTGCTCCACGGTCTTTTACGCTCACTCCATAGTTCTTCCCACGGTGGTTTGTATACAGTTTGATCCCGTCCGAAAAAGTCAAGGCACGTAAGTTCTTCGGCGAACGGCGAGACGAACTTTCAATGGTTCCTATAGGGCTTACGCTTGTATCCTCTGCGCAATACATCTCGTACTTACTTTCCTTCACCCACCAGTCGTTGGCCACAATCCCGTGGTACTTAGGGGTAGTTCCTGTCGATATTGACGCATGTCCGGGTCCCGTATAGGTCGGAATGTAGTTGAAGTGGGTATTGCGGTACACTTTTCCTTCATCCAAAAGAATTCGGAACCCACCGTCTTCGGCAAACTGATGATTAAATCGCTGCAGATATTCTGCGCGCATTTGATCAACCACTACTTGCACCACCAGTTTAGGCTGTGCCTGAACGCTCATTGCGATTAGGAGGGCAACTGCTCCTCCAACTGATCTTTTTCTATTTGAATATCTTCCCATAGGTTCATTTTGGAGGCTAGCTCCTCTTTTTTCTTCTCGTATTTCGGATAAAAATCAGGGTCTTTCATCAGCTCCATATAGCTATCAGCATCCGCTAATTTCGCATCCCAATCTTCCAAGGTCTCCTCTAAGTTCTCAATTTCCGCTTCAACATCGGCCAACTTTCGTGTTAAACTACGGATATCTTTTTCAAGCTGCTTCCGCTCCTTATACCCGAGCTGTCCGTCGTCTTTCTTCTGCGCCTTTTTCGATTTCTTTTCCGTGGCCGATTTTGCCTCAACTGCTCGCATATCTTCCAGCTTGCGCTGCTCGAGATAATAGTCAATACCACCAAGCAATGTTTTTACACGCTGGTCCCTAAACTCTACAGTTTTCGTAACGAGCCCTTCCAAGAACTCGCGGTCGTGGCTCACCACCAGCAATGTTCCATCAAAAGATAACAAACTCTTCTTCAGAACGTCCTTACTGTTCATGTCGAGGTGGTTCGTAGGCTCATCCATCACCAAGAAGTTAATTGGCTTCAGCAAGAGCTTACAAAGCGCTAATCGACCGCGCTCTCCACCGCTTAGCACCTTCACTTTCTTCTCAACGTCTTCACCACGGAACATGAATGATCCCAACAGACTTCTCGCATGCTTACGCATCTCCTCAGGCGCTGCATTTTCGATGGTTTGCAAAGCGGTCAAATTTCCGTCCAATTCGTCTGCCTGATCCTGTGCGAAATACCCTACCTGAACATTGTGTCCAAGCTCGAGCATCCCCTCAGCACTAATCTCTTTCAAGAGTGCCTTCACAAGGGTAGACTTTCCTTGTCCGTTCTGACCTACAAAGGCCACTCGATCTCCGCGTTCAATCTCTAAATCAACGCCGCGAAGCACCAAATTCTCTCCATAGGCTTTACGCACGCCTTCTGCTTTGGCAACGACCTTCCCAGAACGTGGGGCAGGCTGAAACTTAAAGTGCATCGCCGAGGTATCCTCTTGATCTACCTCAATGCGCTCCATGCGTTCGAGCTTTTTAATTAAACTCTGTGCAAACGACGCCTTCGAAGCTTTCGCGCGGAACCGTTCAATCAACTCCTCGGTTTGCTTAATCTCCCGCTCCTGATTTTTCGCGGTGGCCAATTGCTTCTCGCGTAGATCCGCACGAAGCTCTACATACCTTGTATAGGGGGCATTAAAATCATAGGCCTTACCAAGTGTAATTTCGATAGTACGGGTGGTGACATTGTCCAAAAACGTTCTATCGTGGCTCACTACCATTAAGGTCTGATTGCTCTCGCTCAAATGCTTTTCAAGCCACATGATACTTTCGATATCGAGGTGGTTGGTCGGCTCATCCAAAAGAAGCAGCTCAGGCTTCTGCAAAAGCAATCGAGCCAATTCCGCCCGCATTCTCCATCCACCAGAGAAGGTGTGCAACGGTTTTTCAAAAGTTTCCGGTGTGAAGCCCAACCCTTTTAGAACGAGCTCTACATCGGCATCAATGCTATCGCCTCCAAGCAGACCGAAGCGCTCGCTAAGCTCGCTCAACTCATCAATTAGTGCGGCATAGCTTTCACTCTCGTAGTCGGTACGGACTTCGAATTCTTTATTGATCTCTTCGATACGCGTATTAATGCGTGTCAATTCGTCAAAGGCACTGCGAGCAATCTCGACAATGCTTTTGTCCATATCCATCTTCAAGTCTTGACGCAGAAAACCAATCCGGACTTCTTTTGCCTTACTGATGGATCCTTCATCTAGCGAATAATCACCTGCGATCAATTTTAGTAGGGTAGATTTCCCAGCACCATTTCTTCCCACCAGACCAATGCGGTCTCCTGGGTTAATTTGAAATCCAATGGCATCAAAAATGGCACGGCCTCCGAAGAATAACGAGGCCTTGTTCAAGGCTAAAATCATCGTGACAAAAGTAGCAAAACGAATTGCCTATGCGCCGTAATTTTGTCCAAACTAAAGGAACGTTATCATCATGCTTAAGGGAACCAAAGTCTACAGCATTACTAAGAGTAAATGTCCACGTTGTATGGAAGGGGAGATCTATCCAGATAAAAACCCGTACCGATTCAAAACCATGACCGACTTTAACCCGCGCTGTAGCGTTTGTGATCAAAACTTCGAACCTGAACCCAACTTCTACTACGGAGCCATGTACGTGAGCTATGGCTATACAGTGGCCTTGTTTTTAGCAGTATATATCATCTTCGGAATGTGGATGGGGTGGACGATGTGGCCTACAGTAGGTGCTTTAGCCGTGATGCTCGTACTCCTTGCTCCAGTTATATTCAGAATCTCCCGAACGACTTGGCTTTCCATGTTCGTGAAATACGACAAGACTTTTAAGAAAAACGGCTAGGTAAACACTCCGCTAATAAATCGGTACCGTACATAAAGTGCTCCACTAGCACTTTGGCGAGGTACGGTGCCATCAGTACGGCACGTGAGCCCATACCGCCAAAGATCCACGTATGTGCAAGTGTGTGCGGTCCAACCATAGGTCTACGGTCTTTGGTAGCAGGACGAACACCGCTTTTATGGTCTATAGTAAGTGTTGATCCATTCCATACTTTAGACACGTGTTCCTCAAGTTCCCTTTTCTTCTCTTGTGTAGGACCGTCGCCAAATCCGTCCCAAGCATATGTAGCTCCAACGGTTACTTCATTATTGCCTTCACTGAGCATAAAGTGCTTTTGATGAATGCATTCCTTTTCTAAGGGAGCGTCCAATTTTACACGTATAACCTCGCCTTTAACAGGAGCAAACCCGTGTTGTAGTAAATCCGTTTCACCTAACGCCATCTGCGCCCCTTGGCAGCTTATAATCGCATGGGCGCGTAGGTCGTGATAATTTACTCCTTCAGCATCTCGAACGACTGCATTCCAATCAAACTGTTCTTCACGGAAGCTTTCTTCTTTACACAGTTCTGCATGTACCGCTTCCATGAAACCAAGGACATTCAATCTCCCGGTGCCTTTCATCTGACCACTTTCAAAATCACCAACAACACCTTCTGGAAGAGGGGAGATGCTATCTTCTAAATAAGAGGAGAAGGCAGGATAGTCACAAAGCTCCATCCAAGTATTTTGTTCTCCAGCGTTGTGGAAAACACGACGAATGGCGATAGGATCAAAGAACTGACCAGCGGTCCAGCGTTCCATATCAGGATAAACAGTATGCAGTTCATCCATCATATCATCAGCCTTCCAAACCTTTTTCATGCGCTTTAGAACAACGGGATTCCATAGTCCTGCAGCTACAGTAGAGCACTTGTTGTTCTTAGGTAAATCAAAAACGACGACACTAGCACCATATTTCATGAGTGTGTAGCTCAGTACGCATCCTGAGATGCCACCGCCGACGATGATATAGTCTACATGTTTTTTCATAAAAAAACTCCTACTACCAAAGGTAACAGGAGTTCTTCAATATTGTTAGTTCAAAGACTAGTACGTCCACATATCGTGCTCTTTGTTGCGCAAATCTTCTTTGATTGCAGCAGCTTCGAGCAACTGTGACATTGCACTATTTCTCTTGTAATCTTCAATCGTTCTATCGTAAACGTTGTCCTCTTTGGTAATTACAGAGTTGAACTTTCTAAAGTGCATGATTTGATCGAATGTCAAACGTTGGTTGTTATTCTTCTCGTTGTACGCAACTGAAGTAGCCATCGCATAACGTGCATCTGGGAACCAGATCCAGAATGGATTATAAGTCAAAGATGGGTTACGTGGATCTTTTACTTCTGGTGCAATACCGATAATTCTATTCTTCAACTCACCGCGTTGCTTGTCAAAGTACCAATCGCTCTTTAGGTGGTAAGCAACAACGTTGTTCGCCTTGATGGTGATGGTATCGATCGCTAGAGGTGGACCAAACGGATCGTCTGGATCTGGAATAGTATCGTACGATTCGATTTTTTGACGAACCTCATCTACCGTAAGCGGCAATTCGAACTTATCGTCAAGGAAAATCTCAGTGATGGTATTTTCTGTAGTAATACCGTCAACCAATACATCCCACAAAGCCTTACGATCTGGCATAGGCTTGATCGGGTAGTACAGTGAAAGGTTGATTTTTTCTCTTAGATCGATACGCTCCCAATGACGCTCAGACCACAACATGTCGTCTTGACGTAGGAATGGGTAAGGAACTACACGATTGTTTCTGTAGTGCTTGGTAGCCTCAGGAACAATACCGTCGTCTGATGGATCTAGAATTTGCGCTTCAGCAGAGCCGAATGACAATGCTACAGTGAATGCTGCAAATACAAAGGTTCTTAATTTCAACATCTTAGTTCAAGTCAATAGTAATCGGCGCAACTTTCGGCTTGATGCCTTTACCAGTTTTCGCACGAATATTTCTAATAATTACAGGTGTACCCGGTTTCGCTTTATCTACGGCGGCGCGCGCATTAGAATTCAATGTATTTCCTTTACAATCGATAGGAGCGAAAGGTGGTACAATAATCTGGAAGCTTGTGACTTTTAATGGAAGCTCAAAATCAAAGTTGTTGAACTTCGCTTCTACTTTTGCCTTCTTGATAAGGTTTGCAGACATTAAGCCTTCGGTCTTGCCGAATATGGATCCAGCAGCATCAGGTAGATTCTTCACACGGAAAACTTTGCTTCCCATGTTTTTAGTTTTGTCACCTTCTCTAACGCTTACCGAAATTTTCAACTCACCACCTCTGTTACGAGTAACATCAGCCATGTAGCCGTTGCCTGATTTCTTCACGCCGGTACCTGATACGATTAAGTTCGATGGGTCAACCCCTGGAACAGAAATTTCTAACGGGTTATCTACACCACGGTAGAGCACGTTCATCTTGGTTGGAGAGATAACTACACTCGGTGGAGCGACATTATATGATTGCTCTCCAATAGGGTACGTTTTTTCCTCACCGTTCGTGAGTAAGCGAATTTCACCGTTCCATGTCTTAGTTCCATTACCGTTTGCAGGCAATGAAATAGTAGCGGTACCGTTAAGGATGTCTTCAGCAGCTACTTGTTCACCATTAATAATAAACGTAGGGTCCTGAGTATCATCGAAGGCAGCAAGTAAGACTTGAGCTTCATATTGGTCACCTTGAATTACGTAAGTACTCTTTGGAATAACAATTGGTTTCACCCCTGTTACCTTGATATCTCGAGCATTGATGTTCTTCTGCAAGTAATCAATAACGTTCGCTTCAGAAGTACGAACGTCGCTTTGCATTTTCGTCAAGAACGTCAAAACAGAGATGAGCGGGAAGTGCTCAAATTTGTGTTGTTCCCAACTGATGGTTGTTCCGTCGTGCTTGTGATCGCTTAAATCAAAAGTTCCTTCAAGTGAATTCATCAAAAGGTCGTTGCCTTCTGCTTCAGTCTTCATGAACTCGCGGTAGTCTGCAAGTGCTGCTTTAAGCTTAGCACCATTACCCTGTATAAGGAAGTAGTTTGGTGAAGCTTCCAAATCGTCCATTTTCTGTGGCTTGTTTGGATCTCCACTTTCTTCGTCTGAACCTCCTGAAGCTTCAATCACACCTCTCTTGAGGTCTTCAATCTGCTGGTAAAGTGCGGCTGAACGCGATTTTACATCATTTGCTTTGTCTCTCCACGGTCCAGCTTTCACTGGGTTTTCAGCTGCAGCAGCTTCGAAAGCCGTGTAGATACTTGAATTTTGCTTTTCTACGGTTTCAATAGAAGCCTCTTGGCTCACCATTACTTCGTAGAATGCGTCCATTACCTCACGGCTCACGTTAAGAGCGAGAAGCGCTGTCAACACGAGATACATCATGTTGATCATTTTCTGACGCGGTGTTAATTTTCCTCCTGCCATTTGTCTAGGATTTTACGGTTATAGTAAGTTAAATCGAATCGGGTAAGATTACTTGCCCATTGCAGTTAACATACCGCCGTAAACGCTATTTAATGATTCTAGGTTTCCTTTCAATGAAGCCAACTCAGAAGCAAGATCTGTTGCGTTGCCTGAAGCAGCAGCCAATTTCTCCATAACGTCGTTCTGACGCTCTACCTGAGCTGTAGTGTTTTCAAGTTGTACAGAGTAAAGTGCATTCAAGCTTTCCATGTGCGTTGCCGCTGTGCTCAATTGCTCTGAATAAGCAGCAGTTGCACCTGCAGCATCAACAGCACCACTTAGGCTTCCAGCAGTTTCACTTAAAGAACGCATGCCTTCTCCAAGTCTTTCGATAAGAGCAGCATCTACACCACCGTTTTCCAAAGCATTATCTAGTTGCTCTGTAACTGAAAGTGCACGATCGCCGTCTGCAGAAGCTAGTTCAGGGTAGACCAATGTCCAGTCGTAATCCGCTGCTGGTTTCTCGAATGCAGAGAACATGAAGATTACAGCCTCTGTAGTCAAACCTACAACAAGCATGATGTTCGCTCCTTCCCAGTGCATGATCTTAAACATCGCACCAGTAATTACTACTGCCGCACCAATACCATAGAGCTTCGCCATAAAGTTTTTGAAGCGCTTTCCGTTTACATCAATTAAAGCCATAATCTTAAAGTTAAGTTTGTTATTAGGGTTATGTTGTTATTAAAAGTCTTTTAGGTCTCTACCTAAGAAACTTTGTACTGTTCTAAATCCAATGTAGCTTTTTGCTGTGTCTTGGTATTCGTAATCACGAGCACCTAGCTGAAGGAAGTAAGCTACGTCCTTCCAAGATCCACCACGAATCACTTTACGCTTCATAGTTTCACTTTCTTCTTCGTAGGCATTGTACTGGAATTCAGTCGCAACATCGCTACCGAAAGCGTACGACTGTACATCGAAGGCAGTAGAAGTCCACTCACTTACGTTACCAGACATACAGTATAGGTTGTAACCGTTTGGTGAGTAAGCTGTAGTCTTAACAGGGTAGAAACCACCATCTGCCGTTAGATTACCACGACGCGGCTTGAAGTTCGCGAGGTAACAACCCGCACTGTTGGTAGCGTAAGGACCACCCCATGGGTATGTCGTAAGTTCTTCACCACCGCGAGCAGCGTATTCCCACTCTGCTTCTGTCGGTAGACGGAAGTCGTGTTCGATAAGTTCACCTGAACGCTTCAAGTAGTCGCGACGGTACTTGCTTCTCCAGTTGGCAAACGCACGTGCTTGTCTCCAGCTTACACCAACTACAGGGTACTCGTCGTACGCTGGGTGCCAGAAGTACTTGTCGTGCATTGGCTCGTTAAATGAATATGTGAAATCGTGGATCCAAACAAGTGTGTCAGGATAGACATTAATAGTTTCTTTCTCGAAGAAAGACGCACGATCACTTTCTGCTTGCGTATCCTTAATGTAATCACGGTAGCTGAACAACTCACCGTCTCCATCTTCGTCTTTGTAATCAAACTCTACACGGTTCAACTTAGAAGCAGCCTTCTGCTTGTTGATCCAATAGTATGTGTAGTTCAACTGACGAGTATCTAAGTGACGGTAACCCAACCACTGCTCTTCAGGAGCGAGGTACATGCTTTCTACAACTTCAGTGTATTCAGCTGAAGGGTAGCGGTTTTTGTCCCACTCTAAGTACGGATCCCAATCCAGACGGCGCATCATGCTATCAGGGTAGTTCAATGCCACGTACTCTTGGAAGAACGTTGGGTCTTCCATTTCAGCAAGATCAATGTATTCGAAATCTTCAACAAGTCCTTCAGCCAAGCGAGTTCTTGCGATAGAATCCTTTACCCAGTTCACAAACTGGCGGTATTCATTGTTCGTGATTTCGGTTTGATCCATGTAGAATGCTGGAATACTCACTGTTTTTGCAGGAGCGGTATATGCATACGGCACATCCTCATCGTGGTTACCCATAGTAAAGCTACCTTGAGGAATGTACACCATTCCATAAGGTTCGCTCGGATACCATGTTGGACGGTCTTGAACGCCGACCAATTCACCATGATCGTTACTTCCACAAGAAGCCAAAAAGGCTACTGATACAAGTCCAAGGAGGAACTTTTTCATAACTGTATTTGCTTTCAACTGTGTTCTCATTTTTAGGAAGGGGCTATATTACAAAAATATAGGGTTTCTGTAGCTCCCTTTTTCTTTAGGTGGTATTTCAATGGTAAAGCAGTAACTCATCATGATTTCGTGCGAACCGCTGCTTGATGTTCTCAAACTAGAAGTCGTTAAATCATACGAGTACGTTGCTCTAAGATCTTTGGTGATTTGGTAACCTGCCATGATCGATAAAGCATCGTATACACGATAGGTAACGCCACCCCAAATCTGATTATTATATGTTGCTGCTGCATTTAGGTCGAGCTGCGTAGTAACAAAATCGGTTTTAATCATCATTGCTGGCTGCAAAATGAAACCGTTTTGAAGGTCGATATCATAACCACCCATGAGGTAGTAATGTCTCTGGCCACGAATCTGAGCCATCTGCGAACCTGTCGCGCTCTGAAGGATGTCCTTCGTTTCAATCAATCGAGTGCTGCTTAATCCTGCGTACCAGTTCGAGTTGGTGTAATACGCACCGAAGCTCAAATCTGTTGCCATTGAGGTGTTGTTTGGATTGTTGAGCACTAGCGAAGGATCATTCATCGTTTGAGGCGGTGCCCAAGTACCGCTAGTCATTGCTTTGTTTCTAAAATCTACGCGAAGACCCAAGCCCAATGAACCACCTGCAAGTGACATTTGGTAACCATAGCCGATACCCGCCGTAACGTCTTGGAAGAAACCAATCATGTCATTGGTGAAGTTCAATGACAAACCACCACCAATTACATCGAGTGGCACGTTGGCATTAAAATTTTGAGTTGTAGGTGCATTATCGAATCCTACCCACTGCGAACGGTGTGCAGCCGATAGACAAATCGCATCTCCAGAGCCAATGACTCCAGGATTGTAGAAAATCTTATTGTTCGCGAACTGCGTAAACTGCACATCCTGTTGCGCCCAAAGGGCTGATGAACAGAGCATTGCGAACAAAGCAAGGCGGGTTTTTCTCATGTGTTAAAGCGCTAACGTCTTTTGATCGTCGCTAAAGATAGAAAAATTCCCGTGCGAACAACACTTTTTTTCTAGAGTTATCAGGCTTTCTGCTGCGCTTTCCACCAACGTTTTGGGATTTTTCCCTGCATCGCTTCTAGATAATCGTCATGACTACAAGGCACTAGTGCGAAGCGGTCCGATTGAAACTCGCCTTTTGGAATCTCAATCCACCACCTACCGCTGTTTGGGCTTTTGTAAAAATCGAGAACATCTTCATCGTCGATCAGAACACTGTATTTCTCATAATTTGCCCTTGAGCCGATCGGGAAATCCCCGAATCGAAGAGAAATGCCTTCGAAGAAATACCACAGTGCATGTGCGCATAGGTGCGCACTTTGTCCCCGCTGATCGTAACGCGGATTATACTCGTACATGCCAAGCTGGCTAACTGTATCGCTCATACCTGCGTACCGAAGCATTGCGCAAAACTCATTTCCAGAAAATCCGTGGGGGGAGGTATAAAAAGTACCTGGGTTATAGCTCTGTCGAACGGCATTAATATCGACGCTTACAAGGTCAGCTTCTCGAAGGAGCGGTTCTGTATTTGGGATGCTTGCTTGCGCTTCGCCCAACCGTACTGCTTCAAAGAATAAATTCTCAATCAGTGCTATTTCATCAGGGCTGTTGAAATACGTTTGATAGCCAATGTTTGTGAAATTGTACAGGTTATGTGGTTCTTGCAAAACAAGATGACTCACATAGCTTTGGTGGTCGAGATCTCGCCCTTCACTCCCTACATCCAAACGCGAATCTATGGCCACAACATTGACCATTTTTTCAAGTTTGTCGTAGGCACGGTAACTCCCGTAGGTCAAGTCTTGAGACCCTCCAATAGTAATGGTGATAATGCCTTTGCGCAGCATCTTTTCACAGAAATCCTGAAGCAGTAAAACGGTATCTACATGGCGCTCTCCACGATAGATGTTGCCCATGTCGGCAATCTTGAAGTTCCACGTGCCTTGATGAAGTTGGTACAGGAATGGACGTATATGGTCCGCTGCTGTATCACATCCGGTATTTCGGTACGCACGACGGTCTTCTTGTACACCTACGATGACGACCTTCACACCATCGAGCGAGGGGAGACCGTCAATCTCAGTGTGTCGTTGAATCTTTTGGCCCAACTGGCCGGGCTCTAAAACCGGTAGTTTGGAAAGAACACTTTCAGGTACAGGACTTAAATATTCCACGCTACATCTTTTTTAACGTGGTCAATTTACCCCCTTATTTGCGCTTTGCTCTCCTTTTTGTAGGCCCTGCAGCAATAAGTTCTTCACAAGCCGGTCGGTCCAATGTTTCAGGATCCGTATCCTTAGGAATTTTGAAGTTTTTACCGCCACTCTTAATGTACGGGCCGTAGCGTCCTTTCAAAATTTGAATCACCGGCTCCTCGGTAAATTCAGCGATCACATTGCTCGCTGCCTCTTTTTGCTTTGCTTCGATGATTTCAATCGCTTTTTCGATGCTCACCTCTTCAGGGGTGTCTTCGGTCAAGCTGAAGAATTTTTTATTCCACATCACGTAAGGACCGTAGCGGCCTACATTGGCTTTTACCTCCATGTCTTGGTAAGAACCTACAGTACGTGGGAGTACCTCTTTGCGCAATGCCATTTCCAAGGTAGCGTCATAAAAGCCTACACCTTGTGGTAGTTTCTTGAACCTAGGCTTGGTCTCTTCGTCGCCATCACCGAATTGGAATACGAATCCATAACGGGCCAATTTTACATAGACCGGCTCGCCTGTCTCAGGCTCTTCACCGAGTAAGCGACTCGCCGCAC
>MDSZ01161595.1_pt1 | contig 12243 bp, 7 predicted proteins | sample 811201 | NCBI WGS metagenome assembly MDSZ01 (sample SAMN05326647, study PRJNA326480) | marine metagenome | isolation source: seawater | place: Indian Ocean: North | collected 2010
CGGGTATAAAATTGGGTTCAGTATATGCAGATGGTACCGAGATTCAAGTTAAAGAAGATCACTTACTTTTGGAGATAGTGGAAAATGACGTACCTTTTTCTAATGAAAACTTTGATATAGAGATCTACGCAGTCGAAGAGGAAGAGGGCAACGGCTTCAGAACTCCTAGTGTTGCCTCGACCAGCAAAAAAGAGGTTTTAGTTCCACTTTCTTTTGTGAGGCAGAGGCAAGAAATAAAAAACAACCTTTTGATTGATAACATTAAAGAGTACTCTGCAGAAAATGTAGATTTAGATTCTAGTTATGTTGGACATTATTTTGACATATACACTGATAATGAAATTGATCCGAGAGTGTTTTGTTCTATAGGCTTATCAGATTCTCTTGAGGATGTTTATGATGATTTTGAATTTGATCCTGCTGATTGTCCAAAGGCCTCAACCACAGATGATGAAAGCGGGTTATCTAACGTTACGTATGATGAGGAGTGTGAATAACTATGGCTAGTTCCAAAAAGGGCGCCACCGGTCTTTCCACTCCGGAATACGTTAGGGGCACATTAGAAGAAAGTCGACTTTCGACTCCGGAGTCCGATAGGTTAATTGCGTCAAATGTAGGGTTTTCACGACAAAACAATGAAGAATCAGAAGCTCAAGCTATCGATGAGTCTTCACTATATTCTTCTGTAAGCTCCCTCCCGGATGTGGAAATATCAAAAATTAAATTAGAATATATAGGTGGAGACATCATTGTAGAGAGGAACCCACATATTGATGATGTTGAAGGTGCCAATATCGTTATCGATGAGTTTGGAAAAGCAACATTTGTCTCGAAAGGTATTGATTATTTAACTAAAACTACAACATCAGAATATTTGCAAATTAGCTTGAGGCTAACAATAAGAGAAGTGCTTGATTCTGGCGGTACTGGTACATGGTTTGACAATGAAAACATCTTAAAATATTTAAGAATCAAAGTGCTACAAAGCACCAGTGCTGAACTGACGTCCGAGATCCGCCAAGGTATATATTCGCTAGACAGGACAGATTATTCAAATTCGGAATATAAAAAATATGCAGAAGAAAAGATAATTTCCATACAGCCAGAGCTTAAAAAAATAACGAAGTACAACTCGACAAAAACTTCGTCAGGCTCCAAAGTGTATGATATTACATTTGATGCGTCTTTTGTACTCAGAGCTTCTGCCCCTAGTCATGTGTCTTATTTTCTCGCAACATATCTTGATTCTGAACAGTTAGCGGCAGATCATGGGTGTACATCTGGAAACTTGCTAGCTTTGGGAACAAAAACAGAGTTTGGAAGAGTATACGGGGAATCGGTAATCAGCAATTTTGATGTGTCTAAAACCAGCTACGCCTACACTACCGAAAGCGGCAAATACTGGAAAGGTCCGGTAAGTTTTGATTCTGATTTGAATTCGTATATCGGCGCCCGCGCCGGCGATTCTGGCCCGGTATTGACAAGAAGCAGTGTAGAGAATCTTAAAATAGAAGACATGAGAGAGGTGAAGAGCGCTGAAGAGATAGAGATAGAATTTTCCATTATAGAAGATTCTTTGCTAACTTTAAGCTTGGCGTCCTTGCAGCCGGCTATGATGGCTGGGGATAGAATAGCAGAATATTTCTCAGATCTATATGCAACGCGAGACAAAACAGGAAGCTGCAGGGCCGCTTTTGGCTTTAACTATCAAAAATATCTAAGAGACAACACAGAATTTGGAAAGCTATTAGAACATCCAGATGTGTCAGTTGTTGATTCACTGTCAAGATTATGCAAGATATCGTTTGTTAAGATATCGCGCGAACGAGTTTTGGATCATGACACCTTGAATGCTTTGAATATGCCACTTTCTGGTAGAACAAACTTTAACAATTATGGACTTCATCGTATCGGCGGACCTCCCTCGGAAACCATTGTGTATTCTGCGGATGATAGTCGAGGTAATTTAAAAACCTACACTCGTCAGGTTGATGTAAGTGGAGGTTCTTGGGAAAAATCTGAGGCAGCAGAAAGTAATAAAACCGGCCTTAGGCCAACCGGTACATTGAGGGAAGTGACAGTTTATCCAATAGAAGAAAACAACATTAGGCATTTTGCGTTTTTAGATTCCGATATATCAAGCGCCACAGATGGATTGTATCGTTATGGTGTAGACATCGTGGTGGAAGACGGAACAAGCGCCTACATGAAGTCTCTAGTAGAAAAACTGTACCAAGCAAAGGTTCTTCTAGACAGATATTATAATGATGCGTCTTCAAGAACGTTTGGAAAACTGCACTACAACTATCATAACAAGCAGTATAGTCGTTCATATACTAATGAAAAGAACGCGCTTTACCCGGTAGTTGTAGATGGTCGTATCAAAGGGGTGACGTCGAAAATATTCAGTGATTTGTGGGACAAATCTTCCAGCCCCCCAGTTCGCGAACACGTACACAAGTTTATAGTTGACAAAAACGGCAACGGGAGAACCACAACTGTTTCTGGACATTATCATGTTGTTGAGAACTACAAAGTTGGCAAAGCAATATCAGCAAAAACGAAGAAAGAAATAAAACTAGGTCACATACACTACTCAAATATTCTTGGAAGCCGGAAAGACTCGCCATGGGTGTCCAGCATTGCAACATATTTGGAGGTGGTAGACGTGCTGACTATGGGTAAAAGTGATATTGACTATACCAATTTGGCAAAAATGCTGGACTACATGACTAACCCAACTACTGGATCTCCAGATGGAATATTAAGATTATCACAACTTATGCAAAGCCTGATATCCAAGCTAAATACCTTAATCGTCTCTGCGCCTTCGATCTCTGCCCGGGCCTCCACGCGTTCCCATCGCGACGGCGGAAGAATGTTGAGAATGCAGAAATGGTTTGACTATATTTTCGATGCAAATGTCGAAAAGCTAGTAGGATACGATTACTTATCAACCAGAAGGACTGCCGAAAGCGGCCTTAGACTTTTGTTGGGCAACTATTATATCGAACGCGCCAAAAGCGAAACAGATAAATACTTTTCAATAGAAGCCGGCGCATCCCCTTTAATCAATGTGCGAGCCGGCCAAAGGGCCCTGACCAACGACTCCGTGGCAAACATGGAGCTATCGTACCTCTCGCCCGCCACAGCATACGTAGGAGGAAAAGCAGTCAATCTTATGCACAGCGATAAGCTAGACTCTTCACTCTCTTCCGTATTTGAAATTGAGAATAAAATATTGCAATATAATAGCGGCCAGACTGCTCAAGCCCTTACCCCAACAGCGAACACAGAAGAAGCGTCAAAGCAAACAACCAGACAGTCTTTGGACAATATATACTTTGCCATGGGTATTCATGCTGGAGATATCTCTGATTCGTATAGCCGACAGTTTCTATCAGCGCCTGTTTCTGCTCTGGAAAACGTAAAAACGTATTTGGGAGAAGGCTCCAGCATGATAAACAAGAACTTAAGAGTTGAGTCGCTATTGAAAGATGATGAGGGCTCTTTGTCTGCTGGAGAGGTCTCGGCGATTGCATCGATCAACAACAGCGTGTTGTCGAAAGCGCTCGATGTGGTAAAGCAGTCTTCAAGTAATCCATTCGTTAGCGAGCAAAATCCTTTTTCTAAACTGGAAGGGACAACTTTTGATCTCAGCCTGTTTAATTCTGATGCCACCTATAGCTATTTTAACAAGCTATCAGATCAAGATTTCTATGAGCTTCCGAACGCAGTCAAATCGTTGTTTACAGACAGTCATCCGATCAAAAATCTATCAGACTTGCAGCTTCAAACGGCAACAGTGGCATCTCAGGCAGAGAGTGTTCTACGTTTCGATTTTCAGCTGCTTAAATCTGTAGAAGTATTTGTAGGATACACGCAAAGTGAGGCTGAATCTTCGTTATCGGGACTCATAAAGGATCCTATATGGGAGAAGTTGAGTTACGATCTGTACAACGACTCTATTGGCAAAACCCTACTCTGTAGGCTAAAGAATTATGACAACACTTCTGTGGGCATAACTTATTCTGGCGGTATTTCTCTGCCTGTGTATAATGAATACTTCTTTTTGAGCCCCACGTCTGCAGTTGATGTGGCAACTACTAGATCTCGTAGAAAGAGCTTCAAGCAGTACCGAGACTCCTTAGAGAAGAAGAGAACGTTTTCTATTACCGACATTCTTAGCACTATTGCTAGCCCAACCATAGAGCCTTCAGTAATCCATTCCAGTCTTTTTGTTGAAGAAACGGGCACGACTAAATCAAAAAGCGGCAACTTTAAATCTAGCTCTCCTGCTTCCTCAGGTAAGTCTTCGACTGTTTCGAAAAGCAGCACAACTTCTAAAGCGAAATCTAATACTGCGCGCAAACGAACAAGCAAAACTACGAAATCGAAAAGAGGCGGATATTAATGGAAAAGATTAAGCGAATTATAGATGTGAGAAATGCGGCTGATGCTACTGGTACACCTCACAGTTCTATCGATCCTGTACGAAAATTTTCTAAGAAATACTGGGCCAGCATCTCTAAACAGCAAGCGCTAGCATTTGTTAAAAAAGACTTTGCTTCTGAAAATCATGAAGGGGATCTTGCCAACGCGGAATACGCACCGTTTAATATGACTTTCGCATCAGAGCCAACATGGAATGAGTCGGTGTCTTTTTATGAAACTGAGCAAAAAGTAACATTTAGAGCGGATTCCTCTAGGTTTGTGGGGGTTGAAGACCCTGAAGCTGCATGGGAAAGTTTTGTAACTGGAGAACTGTTCCCGTCCTCAGCCGGCTATTATGATTCTTCTGTACCGCCACCGGTATATCGCGATCATTCTTTTAGCCTAAAGACACCTCTTTCTGTAAGAGAGCTGAAAGATTTTAATATAGAGCAGCGCACAGAGTTTGCAGATATTCAGCCGGTATATAACTTTTATGTGGAAAGCTACGAAAAGAGTACGAAAAAGCAGAATATACCAGAAGAGGTCTTGCCAAACCTTTATGTATTTAAGGCTGAGCAGGTAAACGAGGAACAGAATAACGGCGCTCAGACCAGCAGGTTTAGAGAACAAACTACGCTCGGCGGCGCAGTACCGTCCGGCCGCGCAGATATTTTAAAAGCTCGCCGTGGAATCCCTCTCGATGATGCGACTTTAGAAAGAGACGCAAACGATAAATACTTACGCAATTATGGCAAATACTATAAGAAGGCTGCCAAAAATAACAGCAAAAAGCTTCAAGATTTAAAAGCACAAGCTTCTAGAATGGCCTTTACTTCACAGATGTTGGGCGAAATCAGCTCTTATAATGAGTTTCATTGGTTATTTCCAATGTATTCGGAGATCGAATTCACAACAGATCATTCTACTCATATTGCTCAATTGTTGGAAGATTCTGAACTTGGTTCTGAAATGATGAAATATGTTATAGCAAAGGAGATTGATAATGATGTTCCTAGAGCAGATTTCGTTGAATCTTACGAAAGATTTGTTGCTCCAAAAGATCAGAAGTATGAAATAAAACCTAGAAAAAAAGCAGAAGTCGCTCGCCGCACCAAGCCGGTATTAGATTTTTTAAGCTGGTGGTCCTTGTATGCGGAGAAGAAGCAAACTCTGGATTCTAAGTTGTCAAATTCTATTACAATGTTTGGGGAAGATATGAGCGAGCCCTCTGCGCACGCTCGAATTAGAGAAAGATATAGTCAACAAGTTTTTAATATGATTTTTCAAAGCAAATTAAGAAAATTTATTAAGAATTCTCTTCGCTCATATGAGAGCATGTTAAAAGGTACGGAATGTTATACCGAAGCAGTGATGTATAAGGTGCAAAAGTTCAAAGGCAGACCAACAGGAAAGCCGATACAGACTTATTATTTGTGTAATTCAAACAGTATTGATGTACTGAAGATGATCGACACTCAGATCAAGTATGGTTCCGTATACACATATACAATCAATGCATACCATCTCGTACTTGGTAATCAATACTATTATCGCGATATAGAATATGGCTCGGCTCAAAACACGGAAAGCTCGTTGTTTGGAGGCCGAATATTGACTGACGAAGAAGAGAATGAAGATCTCTACTATGCAAGCGCCACGGTGGTCACACGCCCCTCTTTAAAAATAATCGAGGTACCGATATTCGCAGAAAAAGAAAGAATCATCGACACTCCTCCGATCGCACCAGATGTTGATATTGTGCCTTATAGAAACATAGGCAATAGAATCCTTTTTAACTTTAAGGGAAGCATAGGCGAAGCAGAATTACACCCAATTATACTAAACAAAGAAGAGAAATTGCATTATGATAAGGTACGAAAAGCTCAAAAGCGTAGGCCCGATGAACCGTTAGAATTTCGCAGCGATGATCCGGCTTCTGTATTTGAAGTATTCCGCACAACACAGAGGCCCAAATCTTATGCCGACTTTAAAGATAAAAAGCGGGTTTCGGTATATACTGATGTTTCGCCGATTACTCCACAAAAAGCCGCAGCAGCTTCTTATGTAGAATATCTATCGCCAAATGTAAAATATTATTACATGTTTAGATCTATTGATGTGCACGGCCATATTTCATATCCAACTGCCGTTTTCCAAGTAGAAATGGTGGACAACAATGGCAACATCTTTCCTTTAATCAGCACTGTTGAGTTTGAAGAAGAAGTTCCCCGCGCATGCGCAAAAACTGCCAAAAAATATCTATATTTAATTCCGGCAATAAAGCAGGTAGTTGTCAACGAGGAGAAATCAGGCTTGATTGATGAAGAAGGGACAATAGCGGAATCCGCAATGCAGGCCGAAGGGAATATTTTTCTCGGCGCTCAAGATGATAATATCTGGGATAAAAAATTCAAAATACGTTTAACTTCCCGAACAACAGGAAAGAAAATTGATTTGAATATTAAGTTTAATTACAAGCACGTACAGAGCGAGAATGATTATGGCGACTACGAAGTTGATACAACATCAGTGGCTACTACATATAGTGCGGATTTGTGGAGAGTTGAAGCAGATGAAGAGTCGGGAGACGAGATGCTGCAGCTTTTGGAGGGATAACAAGTGAATACTATGATTCATTTTCAAAAAAACAAGACTTTTATACAGTCAAATACTAATTATTTAACAGGAGATACAATAGATGGCATTTTTAGATAATTCTGGTGATATTATACTTGATGCGGTTTTAACCGACACTGGAAGAATGAGATTGGCAAGGGGCGATGGATCGTTCCGAATCACGAAATTTGCTTTAGGCGATGACGAAATAAACTACGAGAACTACAACAAGCTCCATGCTAGTGGAAGCGCTTATTACGATCTGGAGATCTTGCAAAGCCCGGTGTTAGAGGCTTTTACTAATAACGCTTCTTCGATGAAGTCTCACTGTATATCTATTTCTAGAACAGACCTGTTATATCTGCCAATTATCAAAATCAACAGCCTTTTATCGAACACTGAACAAAATCCTTCTGGCGCGCATATGGTTGCCTGCGATTTGTCGACTGAAACTGCTTTTGCAGGAGGTTCTTCTGGTACAAAAGGACTTATTTATGGGGCCTCTCTTGGTACGCCTTTCCACATTAGACTAGATCAGGGAATCGACGGCTCAGACGACGACGGAAACCCGGTTATAGCTCCTTCGCATGCTTTGGATGCCGATCTGGTTGAAACGCAATATCAAATTTTGATTGATAATCGCCTAGGTAATATCCGTTCGAACAAGGACAATATGGCAAAGGTTTCATTCATCGATGATGACAATATTGCTAGCTATTATCTTAATTTAGGCACTGATTTGGAATTCGTTACTGAAAATACGGTACGCGATACTCTGCAGACGCAAGCAATCGCCGGCCCGAGAGGCACTATCTTATCCTTCGGAATCCAGGCCAGTTTGGAATTAAACACTAGTACATATTTGTTTAATAAATTGGGCTCGACACTAAATATGGTAGAAAATGACGGTACTACCGTGTCACAGGTGCGATACATTGACAGTATAGTTCGCATCAAGGGCAGCACAACTGGCTATACGGTTGACGTGCCAGTTAGATTTATTAAAAAGGTTTAGACCGTACATAACATAATGGGAATAATACATGGCTACAGTATATAAAACACTCACAAGCAAAGATCAAGTCGCAACAAGAACGTTGTTGCATGAAGCAATTCCGATGACGGGCTCGATAGTTTCCGGAACATATAGCGATAATAATATTAAAAACTATGCACACGGGATGTTCCAGTCTGTATATGACTATCCTTATTTGAGTTCTTCCGCGAATCATATTTTCGATGTTACGGTTGGTTACTCGGCAACTTCGGCTCTATCGTCTTCGACAAATACGCAAAACGCAAAGAAGATCAACATATACAACCAGATGGCCCAAGTATTAATGGGTTATGATCACACCGGTTCGATTCAGAGATTTGATGAAGACGGAGATTTACTCTCTGGAGGAACTAAACTGGATGAGTGCGTATTTATCAGCTTCTCTCGCCTTTTGGTAAAGGATGAGATCAAAAAAGGAACATTCTCTATGGAGATGGGCCTTCATACTCACGCTGTTCCCATGAATGCTAAGCGCTGCTTGATTCACGATGTTTCTGCCTCAAACGATTTCCGCGTAAATTCCCCGGCTGGTGAGTATGGGGTACTGCTCATGAACAATTCTCTTGGAAGCAAGATGAGCACCCAAGATCAGAAAGTTGGCCTCATTTTCTATCAAGCAGGAATTGTTGTGCTTTCGGGCTCTGTCTTCCGCGCCGGTTATGGCGGCGGTGTGTTGGCGAATGCGCTCACAAATAACGTCATAATGGACACTGATGGTCCAAGCTCGTCCAATAGAGACTTTGTGCACATGATGACTGCTTCGGCGATTTCAGGCGCAGCAAACGACATCAGAAGAAGAATCTACAATGTGCAGTTTAATAATACGACAGAACTTAATTCAACTATTTATTTCTGCCGAGTCAATCACTCTGACTACAATTATAGCGCAAATCCGACATATTTGACTGGCAGCCAGATTAGAGTAAAGAACACCCGGTCTGACTCTCCAGTCTCCTATATTACTACAGTCGGCTTGTATTCTGCCGATAATGAACTTTTAGCGGTTGCAAAACTTTCAGAGCCGCTTAAGAAAGATCCGACGACGGAATTGACATTAAGAGTCCGATTAGACTATTAATACTCAAGACACTATCGCGCTGAATATGATAAAAAGCATCAGAAACAACTAATTAATTCGATATGTCTTTTTACAAATTTAAGGAAAGCGATATACGAGTAAGCCAAATAAAGGCTTATCCTTCTTGCGAATTTCTTATCTATAATGGAAATGTCTACTATAATAGACAAAGAAAGATCATAGGTAAGTTTGCAGAATCTACACCAATCGGCGGCCCTGGTACGATCAGTCTGTATGAAATGAACGTGGATCGAACGTCAGACGATACAGGCCTGGTATATCCTTTTGTGACAAAAGATGGAACGTTAAGTGCGTTCAAGACCGTCTCTACTACGAGTTTTAATAGCGATTTTGGTTATGGAGATGTCATAACGGGAAGCTATCCGTTGTCTGCCAGTATAACCAGACAATTCGTTACCGACTCTACCAGAAAGCACGTAAAGGCCCTTAAGAACACCTTAAATCACTATACGAATTTAAGTCAGTACTATCAGTATTCGGCTAGTTTCGGAAACAAAGACGAGGATGAAATCTCGCTGATTAGTATTCCCTCTATTTTTTACGGCTCAAGCATTAAAAAAGGTACAGTTAGCTTAAAATATTACATAACCGGCTCGCTCGTCGCAGAGTTAACAGATATAAACAGAAATGGAGAACTAATACAATCAGGCCCAGTGGGCTCGAACGGCTCAGGCTCTGTAGCTGGTGTTGTTTTGTACAGCGAAGGCTTCCTGCTTTTGTCTGGCAGTTGGGCGGTTGAGGACGATACAACCATTCAGCGCGACTACATTGACGATGCTACCGATTTGAAAAAGTCGGCATGGTTGTTCTGGGGCACTGGTGCTGGTGATGGAAAGAGTGGTACAGGATCCGGCGTACCTAACCTGTCTGCAAGTTATACTTTAGAGTTTAGCGGAACAAATTACGTTCCATCTGTTACAATGTTAGCACACGCTAAACAAGGTGAGCTAAATTATTCGAATAATCCCACTTTTTACAGATCTGGACAAAAGCGTAAACTGCTCCCTATAACCAGTTCTGTTTTGTATGCTCAAAATTCCAATATATTGGTCAAAAATACCATATCTTCCTCCTTTAAGGGTTATGAGGAACCAAAATTTGAGCGACAAACGTTTATAACCAAAATTGGAATTTATGACGAGGACAAGAATTTAATTGCTATAGCCAATTTGGCAACCCCGGTCAAGAAAACTGAGGATCGGGAGCTTACTTTTAAGCTTAAATTAGATATATAAGATGAACATATTAGGACTTGATATAAGTTCTTCAAAGATAGGTATCGCGGTTATAGACACAGCCGGCGAGATAGTCGTAAGTGAGACAATTCGTCTCAAATCGAACATGTCTCTTGAAGAACGCGCTCTTAAATTCGAGCAGCGCATGAAAGAAATCGACAAACACTACACCCCAATGTATGTTTTTGTGGAGCAGCCGGCATTAATGTTTAGAGGCGGCAAAACAACTGCCCAAACAATGGCAAAACTGCAAAGGTTTAATGGAATGTGTTGCTATATTGTATACAGTGTGTTCGATATGGTTCCTACCATGATAAACCCAAGAAGCGCTAGGTCTAAATTGGGAATAAAGGTGCCTAAAGGTGCGGATTCTAAGAAAGTTATTATAGAGTGGGTTAAAAACAGGTACAAGGAGAAGTTTGTGTTTGAGCTAACTCATCATGGCAACCCTCGACCCGGCACTGATGATAGGGCAGACGCTATTATTGTGGCTTTAGCGGGAACAGAGCTTGACAATCCATAGTTAATAGGATATATTAATAGCATGACTACTCAAAAGAAATTCAAAATTATAAAAACCATCCTCGGCGCGCATTATCATTCAAATAATGAGGCGCTTTTTTATTGTCCGTACTGCAAGCATGACAAACGCAAGTTGTCTGTAAATGTAGACAAGAACGTTTTCAAGTGCTGGGTGTGTGATACGAGCGGAAGAGATCTACGACGAATTGTTCGCAAATATGGCGATTTTAAACAGCTTCAAGAATGGGATGAACTGACAAATCGAGTAGACTTGGGAGGATTTGAAAAGATCTTCACAGAGATCTCTGTTGAAACTCCAGAACAGGTAATTACTTTGCCGGCAGAGTTTAAGTCGTTGGCTAATTCTGCTACTCCGTTCACCGCTCTTTATGCATTGAAGTATTTGACCAAAAGAGACGTGTTTAAAGAAGATATCTTGAGGTGGAAGATAGGTTACTGCGATTCTGGTGAGTATGCCAATAGAATTGTGATACCCAGCTTTAATTTAGACGGCCGCGTAAACTATTTTGTGGCCCGTTCGTGGAATAGTTCGTTTCAAAGATATAAGAACCCTCCAGTATCAAGAGATATATGCTTTAACGAACTTTACATTGATTGGGATTCAGATCTGGTTATAACTGAGGGCATATTTGATGCTATTCGTGCCGGCCCAAACGCAATACCTTTGCTGGGTTCCACGCTACGAGAAAGCTCCAAACTGTTTCAAAAAATCATTAAGCACGATACGCCAGTTTATGTAGCACTGGACTCAGATGCATCAAAAAAAGAAGATCGAATTATTAACCTTATGTTAAGATATGGAGTTGAGGCTTATAAGATCGATACTTCCGGTTATGAAGACGTTGCCGAGATGTCAAAATTGCAATTTATGGAACGCAAAGAAAATGCAACCTTTATCGCGCACGGAGACTATTTATTGAGGAAAGCTTTAAGTAATATATAGGAGGTTCGGCTATGTCCCGCTGGGGTCGACCCACTAAAAACGCGCGTAGAAGAGATCCTAGGTACTTTCTCAATGAAGAGATAGACGAGCAAGGTCAAGTAATAGAGGAACAGCAGGTTGCTGATCCATATGCTAATGTTCGTGGCGCCCGTTTCCCCGGTCTTGCTCAACGCCGCGCAGATTGGCAATGGAACCGAATGTCTCCGGAGCAGCAAAATGCTGTCACGGTACAAAACCTAAACCAGCAAATGGAAACCCGGGCTGCAGAACAGGCTCGACAAGTCGCAGACGACCAAAGAAGGCGCCTCCGCGCCGA
>MDSZ01229464.1_pt1 | contig 12243 bp, 5 predicted proteins | sample 811201 | NCBI WGS metagenome assembly MDSZ01 (sample SAMN05326647, study PRJNA326480) | marine metagenome | isolation source: seawater | place: Indian Ocean: North | collected 2010
ACAGAGAACTGAAGTTCTTCAATGCGCCTTAAGGGTGCCCTGGAATAGGCAAACTCTGCAGACATGATTGGCGTGTACTATATTATTCTTAATTTTGGTTGTTATTCAATAAAACTGTTGCTTCAGGAGAGAGAGAGGTAGACTTTTCTTGTTCTAGTGTATGTGTTTGTGATTTCGAAGTCCTCGAACACTTTCTCAAGGTGAGCAAACGCTTAATAAATAACAAGCAAACTGCAAATAATAGTATACGACTGCAATCTGCGCAAGGTTGGCGGAGGTAGCAAGCGTATGTTTGGAGTTGCGAAAGCTGATTTGGAAACAGTTGCCGTCCCCAGCGTGGCGGGACAATCTTCACTTGGCCTTGTGGCTCCCTGATGATCCTTATTATTATATAATAATAATATTTTTTTATATTTATTTTTTATTTTAAATCATATTATAATACATCATATATATTTAATATATAATATAATAATAGTAATAATAATAATAATAATTTATCATTCTCCTTCTAATTATTAGTATTGTTATTATTATTCATCATATCGTTTTGTTTATTATTTTACAGTGTATTATTATTAATTATTTTGCTGCATTCATCATCATTATTCTCCATTACATTTTGTTGTCCCTTATTATTATACTCTTTCTCTATCATCTCCTTGTCATCCACCGCCTTGAATCCAAATGGACCTCCTCCCCCTAGTATCCATCATTAGATTATGAAATACGTACTATAAGTGACTTGTTCATCGCCTATCTAGGATCTGTTGAGTACGGACCGCGTAGACTAAACGATGTGATAGTGTCACGATCAAGCGCAGATCTTTGTAGTCTAAACCTGTATATATATATGGTAGTCTTGTTCCCTAGGATAATCCATGCTAGCTTTGACGAAGGAGGAAGAAGGCAGCGATCGATTGAGCGTCATTCATTCATTCATTGCATAATAAACAGAGTAAAATAATATCACATCGTACGTACAGCGAATGATTCATTCGAACGATGGACAACAGAAGATTTTTTTAATTAAATTACACTACAACAGATGATAATATACAGTGAGTGATCAAACGACAGATTTAAAATCTTCATGCCCTACCACGTCGTACTTGGACTGTCTGGAAAGTACGGAAAGCCTTTCTAAAGGAGAAATGATCTCATCTCCTCATTGACTTTGAACAGACAGACGACAGGCAGGAGAGAGAAAAGAAGACAAACGAGTGGCGAGGAGACTGCCTGAGTGGTTAGAGTTAGGAGTAAGGGTATCTACACACGACACACGACACACTACACACACACTACACACTACACACTACACACTACACACTACACACACACTACACACTACACTCACCAGTTGTAATACACGATATCTTAAACTATGTTAATCTGAATATACGTATACGCGTCTGTCTACTAAGTGAATAGCAGCTGTTTTAGTTTAGAGCCTTTCTACTTGGGTCGACCTGTTTGATAGAGATTGAAAAAGTGTGGTGTACTACGTATTTATGTACTCGACTAGGGACTCGCCTTCACTATATACAGACAGTAGTACGTACAGCAAGCAGTGTGGTCGTAATGCTGTGCTGTTATACTCAAGCGCAGTGTGGTCGTAATGCTGTGCTGTTATACTCAAGCGCAGTGTGGTCGTAATGCTGTGCTGCTATACTCAAGCGCACTGTGATCGTAATGCTGTACTGTGATATAACAAGCGATGTCGCATCAACCAATGGTGTTGCTTTCTTTCTTTCTTTTCACATCGATCCTTTTTATTTTTATTGCGTTGCCCCACAAGTATGCATGCCGTATTGTTCCCTGTTCCTATGAAGAGGGAGTGTGCGTTTCCAACACAACTCTTTACTTTGGCTATTATTACAAACACACACACACTCTCACTGTCCATTTGTTTGTTGCGAATGAGACAAAATAGAACGCGTCGAACGACAAAAAGCAAATCTTGTTGTGTGTATGTATGTGTCGGTGTTTTAGTCTTTTTTTCTATAAAATTAGTATACTATATAGTACTACACTCACTGTAGAATACGTAGTAATTAATAGTGTGATAATAGGTAGGATAAAAAATAATAGTAATGCAATCATGATAGACAATAATAGTAAACCCCAGTCAGTGCTGGCTGCCTGGTAGGCGACCTGATCCAGGCATAAAATGTATACACATGCACACAGCCAATGTCACTCGTAGCAATTAATTAGTAAGTATGATCATCAATCACACCGCACCACTATTACTTACATCAGCAGAGTATAAATAAATAACATCAATCATCATCTATATTTTCCATCATCATCTTCTTACTATCTTCTTCTTCTCTGATGATAATAATATAATAATAAATTTTATTATGATTGGCGCAACAAGACCGTTTCTTACCTTCTCCCCACCACGGCACCACTCGGGGAATACCTTCAAGATCTGACTTACCAAGTAAGTGGCGGGCAAGAGGAGAACAACCACACGGCGTTGTGTAGTTTTTATTGCCTCCCACCCCCCACACAGAGAAAGTAAATGGGTGAAAGTGAAGGACGTGATGGGAAAACTCCCGGCAAGTGGGGTGGCACTGGGAGTCGTTGTAAACGGGGCTCTACTCTGATGTTTCGAGCTTTCCTGGCGCTGGTGTGCTTTGTTACCATGCAAATATCCAGTGCACATGGATCTGGCGACAGCAATGGTATACCTGGGACGGTCAATGTCGACAATACACTTGATGATCATGCTGGTGCTGCTGCGGCTTTAGCAGCTGCATTGGCAAGCGCTGCAGCGGTCGCAAGCGACGAGGATATAAATCAGTCGGCAGTGCGTACCTCTGATTCTGGAGTAGAAACTGCCGTAGAACAAGAAGTGCCTAGCACCCCCAGGATCGTAGAAGATGATGTCCAAATCAGCTTAAATGATGCCGATACGGCAAATATTCCTGTTGCTGCCGCAGCCAAGGAAGAGGATTCCGCGCCAGGGTCGGTAGACGTGCCACAGGCAGCCAGGCATACGAACGAAAAAAGCGTTGTTGCCGACGACGGCACTGACGAGGAGTACGTCTACTTGCCGACAAAAGACCACGTCGAGTACCCGGTAGATGGCTTATCCCGAGATTCCCTGGTTGCAGGAGGCGTAGAAATGCCTAGAATCTTTTTTACGTCTCCGCTGGAAGGCGAAGTTTTGCGCTCATCGGACGTGTCGGTGGGCTTAGCTGTAGAGCCAGCAAACGCAAATTTGAGGGAGCGTAATATTGTTATGTGCCTCGAACTCTTGTTTCGCCACGGTAAAACACGAAGTTGCTTCAACGACTTGACAGACGTGGAAATGAATGGTGTAGAGAGTGGACAGTTGCTTGCTATAGCAACGCTGGAGCTAAACGCAACAGCAGACGGCCGCACGCCCGGAGAAATTATATCAAAGGATACCCGCAGCATAAGCGTCTTGGTGGACGTTAAACCAGCCAAAATTGGAATAACGTTTCCACGGACGGAGGAACATTTGTCCATTCAGTATGTTGGCGTCGCGGTACGACTTGATGGTTTCGAGAAAGACGATGGTATTGTTTGCATGACAATTACAAAAGACATTGAAGTCAACGAGCAAGGGGAAGTTACCCGCGTTGGTGAGAGTGCAGACCAGTGCTTGCAGCCGATGAGAAAGGAAATTGTTGTTTCGACGAACTTCCCTGAAGGTTTGAATGGCGTCAGCGCGCAGCTGTATTCCATGGACGGAAAGCCTCTTGGGAAACGCGGCACGCAGTCGCAAACATGGTTTCGCGTGACTCCTAGTACAAGCCTCCCACGACCTACTATGGGGCTTATCACTTACTGGGACAGTTGCATGGAAGAAGACCCGGAAACAGGAATGTTGCTTAAACCGACGGAACCGGGGCAGTTTTTGGCAATGGTTGATAACACTATTGCATTTCCAACCGTGCACATTGGCGTGCTTTCTGCTAGATCTTACGACCGATACAACGAAGCCTTGGTTATGATGAAAAGTATTTTGTTTAATCGTAAGCGTCCAAACATTTTGCACTTTCACTTGATCGTAGATGCTGCGGGACGCATATTTTTTACTGAGAACTTTGTGTCTCTAAAGTTGCCGGGGTTGCGAATAAGTTTTTACGATTTTCAGGAAGTATGTGTCAAGCCTAATCAGCGCCTATTGAAAAAATTCAATTTCACACAAAGTGCACATTACAGCGGGCACGCTGGTTATTGCCGATTGTACATGTACAGATATTTAAAAGGCATACCCGGAGTTGATGGCTTGATTGCTGTTGAAAGCGATCAAATATTTTTGGATGACATCGTAGACTTGTGGGAGGAATTTAAGAACTTTCCAGACGATGCAATGATAGGAATGCCAGAAATATACAAGCCCTGGGGTGCAGGTAGAAATCAGCCCAGCAACAACGACATCAAGGAAGGAAAAATAAATGGGGTTGCTAATAGACAAAATAACGGCAAGGCGACATTGGACCATGAAATGATCATGAAAAATGAGTACCATGGGAATGGTTTTATAGGTGGAATAGTAATGATGAACTTCACCCGTATGTCGTATGGGGTTGGATGGCACAGCCTCATCGAAAAGTCTTTGGCCAAATACATAAAAATGCAAGCAAACCTGGATGTTGATGCCGAAAGTTGGAACCCTCAGATGAATGATCAAGATGTGTTCAACTCAATTTTTAGTTTGCATCCTGAAAAAGTGTATGCACTGCCATGTCAGTACAACATACAGTTCCACGCATTTCAAGAACACTTAAGAGTGTGTGGTATGGACAACACCAATAATATAGAATGTAATGCTGCAAAAGATGCAGGGATGTTTTTATGTAGACGTAAGCCTGCCATTGTGCATTTTATGGCGCAAAGCTATCGCGACACTGGAGAAATGGGTAAAGCATACTATTCTGGATTTTGGCAAGCAATGAACGATCTTAATCCGGACATGTTAAGGTATGATTTTTTGGGGAAATTGTGTCGCAAGTGAATCTCGGGGAGTTTTTAAGTCACATAGTATATCTACCATATCGTGTAGCATTCGGTAAAATTAATAAAAACTTATTGTACAATAAAATAGACTGCCCAAAGTTTCATGATTCAAATTCTACACAGCACACACTCTCTTTTTTAAACCTTATATGTTATCACGCAGACAAAATATTTTTTCTCAAATGTGCATCATACGACACGACGCGCGTAGTCCCCGAATGTGATGTGTATACGTCAGTATCACTTAATTTTCTGCTTTTCATCAGTCGTTGGCGCCTTTCTAATCATCCGCCTCACCGCGTTGAAAAAAATGGTCAGGGACACCCAAAAAAACTTACATGCGAAGAAAAACATACCACTGATGATGCAAAATAATATACCAAAAAACAAAACTTTTGAAATAAGAACTCGATTTTTTGATGGAATTCCATTCAAAGGCTGGCAATCTATACGGTCACCAATTGATTCCCCGCCCAAGAGATCATCAAGTCTTACAGACCTTTCAAATTTTGTCTTATTATCAACCCCAACTGCTCTAAGAATAACATTTTCATTGCCATCCAACTCAATTTCACCGAAATTCAGGCCAGCATAGACATCTGACCTCCAAGGATGAATGCCTACCAATTTCCATAGATGCCAAAATCCCCGAAATATTACTGGTGCTGGCATTGGTTTTGGCCAATTGTATGGTCCAGCCCACGCATGCGTAAGTCCACTACTTGTAAATTCCATGAGGTGGCGTTCCTTTTTGGCGCCTGTAGACGTGCATACTATTTCAGATAGTTCAGCAAAATGAACGTCGCCCGATAGCAACATGGTGGCAACTTTAGCCTTGGACAGCATTGATATAAGCCTATTTCTGCTTTCAGTAAATTGATACCACGTTTCGTGCTTCCCGGGTGCGATTTGGATGATTGGCAAAACTTGAAAGCCCGAACCAACGAGAATCAAGTCGATATTTTCGATATCCGTCTCCGTCAATTGCTTTTCCAACCATGACCATTGCTCTGCCCCGAGCATATCACTCCTATCAAAATCTTCCCTAGCTCCGGGGTGCCACGGCCAAGGTTCTCGGTTTGATCGAACATCGAGAAGTATTACTTTGATTCGACCCACCTTCTGCGAAGTGTAAACGCCTTTCCTTGTTCGTCTTGGGTCATTCTTTGGCACGTTCAAAAAATCTAAATGCAGATCTTGCCTTTCTTGCTTTTGTGAAAAATACTTGTCCGCATCATTGATTCCACAGTCGTGGTCATCCCAGGTCCCTATTATTTTCGTCGTTTTAGCCAAGTGTGCATAGTCCGGAATACTTTTTTGCGCAATGTACATGTTTTCATGATCCTCTTTTGTCCTTGCAACGAAGCGCGGGCGCTCTCCTGGTCGAAGAGTTTCAGAACCTTTTCCTTTAAATATATTTGGACTTTTATAAAAATCGGACTTTCGCACGTCCGCATAGACGTTGTCCCCAAGCCAAGCGAAAACGTCGGGTTTTCTGGACGATACTAGTCTCCAAAGCGGTTGCGGCTCGTCGACTTTGGAACAGCTTCCAAACGCAACTTTAGACGCATTACACTGCGTTAAAAAGAAGAAGAAGATAATGGCGCGAAACATGCTGAGATGGTCAAGGCCAAGGAAGGCAATTGTTTTGCCCTACCCAGTCCAGGACAAAGATACGCACCAGTCGGAGTGGTACTCGACATAATAATAGTAGTAAGATAATAATGAGAGACGACGACTGCAATAAAATTAATAATAATATAGAATATGACAATCACTGCAAAAGCAAAGGAACCTATGCGTTATTTGCTGCATGCATTTTAATTGTCGTCTACTATTTCACACTCTATTACTCGTATTATGACTTTCAATATAATAGTCTTCTATCATTATTATTACTTACTCTATTATTACACATTATTACAAATAATTATTCTATTTCTCTAAATCATTTTTTTCTTCTCTCCACACCTCCAATAACAATTGTAGTGTGGCAATAGGCGTAATAACAATGAGGAGATAATATCTTAGTAACATATCTCGATAGTTCGCCTAGCTAGCATGCAGTAAGTAGAGTAAGATGTAGTAAAAACTACACTATCACCCGCCGCAATTCTTGATGTGCACGTAGAGTAAGTAGTAGGCGGCACCAGTAGCTAGTGCTTTCAGGGCTAGTAGGTGATGGTGAACGATGATTTAATACAGGGAAGAGAAGATTTTTTTTGAAAATGTAAATGTAGTTGTAGTACTACTGTAGTGCTAGGTAGCAAGTAGTGTAAAAAAACAACAACCAAAAAAAAAAAATTATTAATTATCATCGACGATCATTGCATCATTTCAATCATATTATTATTGATTTCAATTGTGATTGAAATATAGTAGTAATATAATAGTACTACTATATATAATAAGGCTGTCGTCCGGACCACACAGGGAGGAGAATCAAACAGCAACATGAACCCAGGCCAATGTCACTCCGGCAGCACGTGGAAACGCATTGACCTCTGCAAACCGTAACGCTAGAAGTGCAATATTTCACAAGAGGAATCAGATGGCGGCAATTACAAGCAACGATAAACTTGCCGAAGCGGAGCAATTGTGCAGTGATCTTTATCGTATACGCGATACGTTTTTTCCCCCTGTTGTTGGGGAAAAAGAGAAAAGATTAGATGCCACCGTAAAAGCAATATTTGAATGCATCGAAGCTAGCGAAAACAGCGAAGGGCTTAAAGGAGACAGAAAAATCAAGGCCGCGTACTTGAAAGGAAAGGCAAAAGGAGTATTTCAGGACTACAACGAGTCTGCAGAGAAAGATTTGTCAAAAGCCGTCAAACTGGATCCGAAGAATGTTGATGCGTGGAACTGTTTAGGCGAGTGCTTCTGGAAGAAACAAGACTATATCACCGCAAAAAGTTGCTTTGAAGGCGCCTTGAAGCAAGGACGGGAAAGCAGCACTCTACGGCTGCTATCAATTTTACTTAGGCAAATTAGACCAGCAGCAACTACGGTGAAGGAGCAAATCGAAAAAGCCAAGCAAAATATTAACGAGAGCATAAAAATCGCGAAGGAAGCAGTTGCACTCGACTTCAAGGATGCAGAAAGCTGGTACGTGCTCGGCAATGCATACCTTGGCAGCTTTTTCAATTTAAACCATGATCCGGACGATTTGAAAAAAGCTCTTCAAGCGTACGAGCGTGCAGTCAAGTTTCGTGATGCTGACAAACTTTTGCTTCCAGATTTGTTTTATAACCGCGCCGAAGTGCACACTTATACGCAAAATTATACGCAAGCTGTGGCTGATTATCGAACAGCGTTTCAAATCGACCCTATAGGTTTGAAGTCGCAGGAACGAATCGAGGCTATCAGGAAGAAAGTTCTAAAAGCATCTACTCTAGTCAAGAAAAAGGGTGGCATCAAGCCAAAGCGTTTGAAGGCCATGTGCAAAGCTATGATGACGAACCAACACCACTTGAAATTAGTCGACAAAGTTATGAAGAATACGGACGAAAAGTTAAAGGCTGAAGTGGTGGGCTTGGCAGATCTCAAGGAAGGCGAAAACCCAGGAACAATTGTGCCTCTTACTTTTGTCGTGCCAATTGCAGGCCAAGGAAAAATTCCGCCTGTTTTATTGATAATGGCAGATAAGGACGAAAATTGCGTCTGTTTAGCGATGTATAAGGTTGGTTACGATCGATTAGATTTTTTTAATTCGAAACATGTGTATCACGTGATGCATCCTGTATATAAAACTGTTGAATTAGATTTTGGCGGTGAGACTGGCAAGGTCACGTTCCCTTGCATACAGCTTGATCACCCAAGAAGTTTAGCAAGAGATGGCACCCGCTTATCAGATTTTTACAGCCACGAGTTTACAACTAATCAAACGAAGGGATAAGGGCGGTCCTGCAGACTTTCGAGTCGTTTTGGATGAAAAAAGGATTAATATATTTGAGATAAATTTTTTTATTAAAACATAAATATATTGTGGTAAGCCTTGTACACGGGTCATTAAAGGTCTAGACTTTCTTTGTTAGTGTATAAAGTAGGGCGTAAAAACAGTTATATTTTTAAAATGTTTGATGATTTTCAGCAAGAGCATTACGCACACATTCAATCGATCATATTTTTCGTTGATAGAACTCCAGCACCATCTTTACGAGCGAAAGCCATTTTCAAGGCGACCGCCAGAGCTTTAAATGCGCTCTCACTTCGATGATGGTCATTTTCACCCTCCAGATTGTTTACGTGCACCGTCAGACGAGCTGACGTAACCAATGATTCGATAAAATGAGTTATCATTTCAGTAGAGATTTCACCTATCTTTTCCCTCTGGAGACTCAACTTAACGTGTGCATGTGGCCGTCCGCTAACATCTACCACGGCGCGAGACAATGCTTCGTCAAGAGGGCATAATGCCCATCCCCAGCGCGCGATGTCTTTCCTCGGTCCCAAAGCTGCGTCGATCGCCTTCCCCAGCATAATACCACAATCCTCTGCTGTATGATGATCATCGACATGTAAATCTCCTTTAGCCTTCAAAGTTATATCCATAGACGAATGTTTGGCTAAAGCGCATACCATATGGTCTAAGAATCCCAACCCAGTATCAACGGTTGCTTTACCAGTACCATCAATATCAACCGAAACGGAAATACTTGTTTCCGCTGATTCTCGGGACAGTGTTCCGGATGATCGACTGCTACTTTTCACACAAGCTTTATCCACTTTTGAAGGCTTGCTTGCTTTCAAAAGGTTTTTTCCATTTTTCATAGTCCCGGGCTTTGCATTCCCTTTTCTTCTTGTCACTCTCAGTGCTCGCCTATCTAGACAATTTTCAAGATCAGCTATGGTGACACCTTTACTAACGGCTTTTACCATTGCAAAATACAGAACATCCGCATACTCTTCCGCGACATGCTCTGGCTCCACGGCTTCCGCAAGTTCTCCTGCTTCTTCCAACAACTTGTTTGCTAGTAGCTCCGTATCTTTGAACAGACGCATTGTATATGACCCCTCTGGTGCATTTTCCAGCCTCGAAAATACAGAGTTTTCAAGATGTGCTAAGCCTCTATGTTTCCCGAAGCAAGATGCTTGCCCAGGCACATGACAAAAACCTGATTCCCTATTTTTTGGCTTAACAATGAAACGGAATGCATCTCGATCGCAATCCATATCAATGCGAATTAATTGCTGCGTATCTCCACTTGTCATGCCCTTAATCCATAAGTTATTCCGTGAACGGGACCAATACGATCCCAAACAATGGTCGATGCAAGCACGAATACTTTCTTCGTTGGAGTAAGCTAACCCAAGAACATGGTTACTATCATCAGCTACAACTGTCGCAATCAATCCATCTGGTCTGTCGGTTTTCATTGGCGCAAAAATTGCGTCGCCCAAATGTAATTTTTTTGTATATAGGGCCATTCCAACTTGCGCCTGTACACCCATCGCATCGAGCCGAGCTATGTCGCTCTTCGTTGTAATGCCTCCAGCTATGGTTAAAGACACAGGCTGCACTTCAGATTGCTTAGCTATATCGACTAATTCCTGTATTGCAGGGAAATCACACCCTTGTAAACGACCTTCACGTTCCACAAAGGTGATTAGAAATGACGATGCATATGGACACAGTTCTTTTAGTCGATCTTTTACCGATGCACCTGTTTTCGTAGTCCACCCATGGGTAACCACTTCACCATGTCGCGCATCAAGCGCTACCATAATGCGATCACGCGGTAACTCTTTGCAAAATTCTGGGGATGCCGCAGTTCCAACAATAACTTTTGTTGCACCGGCATTCAAGTAGTCTAACGCCTTCTCCTTTGACCTTATACCACCACCGACTCTGCACTGCACTCCACTTTTAATCAGCTTCTTCACGACTTCGACATTTTCCTTACCTTTTCCAAATGCACTGTCTAAGTCGATCACAGCAACCTCTCCTGCGATGCCGAAACGATGAACTAATTTCATCGGATCACCTCCATCGACTTCTAGTTTGTTTGGGTCACCACCTACCAATTGCACCGCATTTCCCCCCATTAAATCGATGCTCGGTATGATGGTTTGCGACTTCTTTTCTAAGCGATGCACACTTTTCGACAAATTTCTTGTCACACGCATAGGAAACGCCTCTCCAATTTCCATCTTCAGTTTCCCAACGGTAGTCTCGCCAAAATGAAAAATCGTTGCCGCCAAGACAGCATCAGCGCCATTCTTAAAGGCATCTACCATATGCTGCGCCGTTTTAGCTCCCCCTGAAGCTATTACGGGAACATTAACAGCACTTGAAACCGCTTTCAACAACTTGCAGTCAAACCCATTGCCCTGCCCATCTTCATCAAAACTCGTAAGCAAAATTTCTCCAGCGCCAAGAGACACACCCCTTACTGCCCACTTGACGGCATCCATCCCTGTTCTTTCTTTACCACTTTTTACAACAACTTCCCATTCCCCATCCTTGCCTTCTTTTCGTTTGGCGTCAATTGCCAAAACAGTGCACTGCCTTCCGACGCAATCGGATAGTTCTGTTAAGAACTCAGGGCGTCTTACTGCTGCTGTATTAATCGATACTTTGTCTGCACCTGCATTCAGCAATTTCTTCGCGGAATCAACGTCACGAATTCCTCCGCCAACAGTTAACGGGAAGATTGTTTTAGCATTAATATCTCTTACAGTTTGAATAGATGTTGCTCGGCCATCTGGAGTGGCGGAAATATCTAGCATAACAAGTTCGTCTGCGCCTTGCCTTTCATATTCAACTGCGAGTTCGACTGGGTCTCCGGCATCGCGTAACCCTTGGAAGGAAATTCCTTTAACAACTCGACCATCTCTCACATCTAAACACGGAATGATGCGCCTTGTCAAATTGCTACACCGTTTATCGACCTTTCTATTATCAGGCACAACAGATTTTGTCGTCCAATTTTGCAATATTTTTTGACCTACCTCGCCACTTAATTCTGGGTGAAATTGACACGCCAAGATATTGCCTCTTTCCACCGCAGAAACAAATTCTATGCCGTGTTGAGTTGTTGCGACGTTCCAACCGCCCAAAGGTATTGAAGTCAGGGCATAGCTATTCGAAAAGTAAACATGGCCATCTGTCAAATACTTGTATGCAATGCGTTTGCCCGCTTCTCGCTGAATTTTATTCCATCCTTGTTGTGGAACCAAAATGTTGGCCCCGTTCGGTATCCTCTGAATATTGCAACCTTTCAATATATCCAAACCCTTTGA
>MDSZ01017334.1_pt1 | contig 12242 bp, 11 predicted proteins | sample 811201 | NCBI WGS metagenome assembly MDSZ01 (sample SAMN05326647, study PRJNA326480) | marine metagenome | isolation source: seawater | place: Indian Ocean: North | collected 2010
ATTGATTATCATTTTTCTGGAGCATTAAATATTTTGAATTTAGGTCATTTTCAAAAAGAGATTTTACCTATGAATAATAATCTAACTTCATTAGGAGATTTAATCATGTCACTAGGATTAGCTCTAAAAGTTGAGCAGTTTTCTAATTTAATTCAATTTTTTTCATTATTTGCTCTAATCCCTTTTTTTATTAAAAACAAAAAAAAACATATTTTTTTAATATTCATATTAATATGCCCAATTACTTTATTTTTAGTAAGTTCTTATAAACCACAATTATTATTTTGTATAACTTCTTTATTAGTTTTTATTTTTTTGATCAATTATTTTCCCAAAATAAATTATCAAGATTCACAGAAATTTTTTCCCCTAGTTTTGATAATTTTATTTGTAAATAGTTTATCGAAGTTTTCATTTCATCTCTCAACTTTTTTGCTTTGTTTTTATTTATTTTATTTAATGTATAAAAAAAGATTATTGAGATACTCAATTTTTTTAAGTATCTTAACATTCTCTTTTTTATACTTACCCTACATGATGTTCCGCTTTGAATTTTTTGGTACAAATCTAGTTAGTATGATTAAAAGTCCTTTACCAATTAACTTTTATGGTTACCAATCTCATCACGATTTACTAAGTGGTGGTCAATTAAATATAATCGAAACCTTTTTTCCAACAGAAATTTTATCAGTGACGACTACATATGGCCCACTAATGATTTTAATTTTCTTGATGATAAATGATAAAGTTAAGAATTATAAAATACCTTTCTTTTTAATATTTATATATTTTATCTGTGTTTTCACATTTGGAAGCAATTTACAAAGATTTCTTTTTGAGGGTTTTTTGTGGTTAATATTTTTAGTTTCTATAATTTTTAATCAAAAATCATTCTCTTATAAGGTATTTTCAAAATTAGTTTATTTACAATTATTAGTTATGTTGCCACTTTATCTTTTTTTTATTGTTAAAATATTTCCAGGATCTTTAAATCAAAACATAAAAAAACAAGTTATGATAGAAAATGCTAATGGTTTCGAGCTTGCTTCATGGACAAATGAGGTACTTGATAAAAAGGATATTTTGCTTTCATCCCATAGATCAATATCATTATTTAAAAATAAAACATATTCAGATATTTTCACATGGCATGTAGATTTAAAGCATCCTGATGCTGAAATTTATTTAAATTTTTTAAAATCAAAAAAAATTAATAGAATATTGTTTTATAGTGATATTGAAAAAATAAATTTATACGGGAATTGCATAGGAAAAGAGTTATTTTTTAAGGATAAAGCTGGAAAAAATATTGGGCGAAACCCTTTTAGATCTTCCAAATATTATAGTGCGTGGATATATGAATTTGATTATAAAAGGCTTCCAAATTGTGTAATCTATAAAAAATAATTTTTGATTATTTTATAAATTTTTATATTTTCAATTTTTTTATTTTTTTTCAAATTTAAGTTTTCATAAAACAATGATCCTTCGTGAACATGTCTGCTAGTAGTTTTGATAAAAGAGATATTTCTTACAAATTCAAAAATATCAATTTTATTTATTTTTGCTTGAATTATTTGATCTTTGTCATAAAACAGATTTTTTTTGATTTTACCAAAATCAATTTTAATTTTAGATAGATCTTTCCTAGATTTTATTTGTACTCTACAAAATATTTGATTTTTTTTTAAAACTTTAATTTCAAACAATTTAAAACCACATATTATCATATTATTAATTTTTTTCAGAGCATCATTAAAATCATTCTTATTTCGAAACGAAAGAATAAATCCATTTGTCATATTTGAATGAAATTTACAAAAATTTACATTCATTGATTTAAAAAAATTTTCAGGATTTTTTGGTCTTATCAAATAACAAGTTTTGATTATTTTTTGACTAAAAGAATTATAAATTATAAGAGATTTATAATTTTTTGATATTTCAAAAATTAAAGAAAATATTTGATCAGTAAATAAAAAATAATGCTTATGATTCTCTTTCTCATCCCAATTATTATGTTGGAAATGCGCTAATGAATTTAAAAATATTAATGAAAAATTTAACTCAAATTTTTTGGAAATGTTTTTAAAAATAATTAAGGAAATAATATCAAAAATAAAAAATAAAAAATAATTCTTTATACCATTTTGAATTATAATTTTAAAATATCTTGGAAAAAATTTTATCAATTCAAAAAGGGCTAAAGATTTTATTGAATACCAAAAAAAATCGTAAAAAAGTCCCAGATTTTTAATAATTTTGAAATCTGTATAGTCTTTCGCATAAGCTCTTGATAATTGATAAATCTTATTCAATTCGACTGGTTTTAAATTTGTGTTGAAGTTCCAAGGATCTGGTAAAAAAATCTTTATATTTTCATGATTTCTAAAATTTGTATTCATTGGACCCCAAATAGCACATTTGTAATTTTTTTTGATAAATCATCCCAAATCTGATTTATGTTGTCTGGTATTTTTTCTCCCAAATTAAATGTTTTGTGTTTAGAAGATCTTTGCCCAGAGTTTATAGATATATTTTGAACCCATGGATCTAGGTTTTTGTCTTGAATTTTGTCGACAGAAAAAGTTTTGATATCTTTAAGATTTAGAAATTTTTTGATATTTTGGCAATTATATTTTTTTGCTCCAATTTTTAAGAAATCCAAATTATATTCATTTAAATTAATTGCAATTAATCTTTTTTTATTCATAAATTTTATTTTTTGAATTAATAGATTATTATAAGAATAAAATAAATGTTTAAATTATTTTTAACCAGTTCCGAAAATCACAAAGGTTTTGGAGTTTCTAAAGTTATAGAGTCTCTTAATTATGAATTTCAAAATAAAAAAATTAAGTCGATATATTCAAATAAAGTTTTAAAGTTTATACTTTTTCAACCAGATATAATTCACATAAATGGATGTTGGAAAATAAGGTTTATTTTTTTATTTATTTTAGCCAAATTATTTAAAACTAAAATAGTTATTTCACCTCATGGCATGCTTGATCCTTTCTCTCTAAACCAAAAAAGCTTAAAGAAAAAAATTGCTTTACTTTTATATCAAAAGTTTATTTTTGAAAATTCTGATCTGATTGTTGTAAATTCAGAAAATGAAAAAAAAAATTTAATTAAGATAATAAAAAAAGTGCCAAAAATTACTATAATTCCACATGGTGTTTACTTAGATAAAAATTTAAGAATTATTAAAAAAAATAATAAGGCTTTAAAGTTTGTTTTTTTTTCAAGAATTCATAAGTCAAAAAATTTGGATACATTAGTTAAAATTTGGAAAAATAATAATTTTTTTAGTAAATTAAATTTGGATATTTATGGTGAAATTGTTGATAAAAAATATTTTTTTGACCTTGATATTAAATATACAAAAAATATCAATTATAAAGGCTCATTGAATAAAAATATCCAAAAATGTTTATCCAAATATGATGTTTTTATACATCCATCAAATTCTGAAAATTTCGGACTAGTTATATTTGAGGGTTTATCATCTGGATTATATTTGATTTTAAATAAAAAACTAAAAAAAATAGACTTAGAAAAAAAAAAGTTTGCAAAAAATATTAATTTTAATTCAGATGAGCTTGTTAAAACTTTAAAATATATATTCAAAAATAAGAAAAAAATAAGAAGCATTAAACATAAACGTAGATCTCTTAACTATATTAAAAAAAATTTCAATTGGAAAAGTATATCTAATATTTATTTTAAAAATTACCAGGAGATAATTACAGCCTAAAATTTAAATTTTTCCAAAAAGTTATATATTGAAAAAGTAGGATGTGAACTCCAAATAAAAACCATTAACGAAAACAATAAGAATTTTAAATTTGACAATTTTTCTGATTTTGAATTAATTAAAAAATAAGTTAAAATCATTGGAAAAGCTAAAGTGCTTAATCTAATAATATTTTTTCCACTCACCTCCAATCCTTGCATAATAGGTTGTAATATAATTAATAATCCAAAAAAGATAATGTAATAATTTGTGCTAAGGTTTATTCTAAATTTTCTTAAATTATTTTTTATAAAAAGAAAAAAATAAACTAATAGTGGAAAAAAACTTAAAAATGGCCATATGAAAAATATTAATAATTCCTCAACTTTCCTATTTTCAATAAATAAACCAAAAATAGTTACAAAATATTGATCACCTCTACTTGAGTCTGGTGGCACTAAAGATGAATAAGAGTAACATAAAATGTATATTATTATAAAAATTAAAAGTGAAAAAATTATTTCTAAATTTTTCATAAAAAATTTTTTTTTTTGAATTATTTTTAAGACTAAGATACTCAATATAATTGCTGCAGCACTTTGCCTTGCTAAGGATGCAATTATTAGTCCAACGTAAAACTTGCTTCTAATTTTGTCTTTTAAACCATTTAATGTGAGCAAACTACCATAAACAAATATTAAGTCATTTATTATAAGTGGTATTGATAAATAGTATCTAGTTAAATAAGGATTAAAATTTAAAACCAGTAATGAAATTAAAATTAAGAAAATATTTTTATTGTATTGTAAAAAAATATCTATAAAAAATTTATTTATTAAAATAATTACTGTGATAACAAAAATTCTGTAAATTAAATAAATTTCTAGATTTAATATTTTTGAAATAATCCCAATTATATAAGGAAAGAAAAACCTTTCAGAGTGTATTGGCTGAATAGCAGTAGCTGAAATATTAGGAGCATATTTTGAGATTTCATAATATGAAAATCCGTCTGCTCCACCATTTATTAGACTACTTTCATAATCAAAATAAGAATTAGTAAGAAAAATATAGAACAAAATTAAAAATAAAAAAAAATAAGATATATTCTTATTATAGTTCATTATTATCAATCAGTCCTTTAATCCAATATTTCAATATAATATACCAATCTAATAAAGGTCTTATTTTTGAATAATCTTTATCATATGGGTAATCCATACTGACAGCAACTTCACAAAAATAAACATCTTTAGATTGTATCACTTTTCCATAACTGAAATATTCATAACCATAAGTATAAAGTTCTTTTTTAAAAAAGTTTTTTTTAAAATTTTTAAAAATACTAATTCTGAATGCTCTATAACCACAGGTAGTATCACTAATTTTTTTTTTTAAAACTATATTTAATAAAAAACTAAAACTTTTAATCAAAATCAATCTAACTAATGGATTATTTTTTTTTGATGATCCTTTTAAAAATCTACTTCCTGAAACAAAATCATATTTTTTATTAATTATTAAGTCTAAAAACCTATCAATTTGACCAGGATCCATTTTTCCATTTCCTGCTAAATGAACTAAAAAATCAAATTTATATTTTTTGGCATATAAAAATCCCATCATAAGAGCATAACCTACACCTTTATTTTGTTTTAAATCTAAATATTTGATACCACTTTTTTTGAGCAAAAAGAGTGAATTGTCTGTAGAGCCATTATTAATAAATAAGTATTGTAAATTGTAAATTTCAAATTTATTTTTTTTTATTTGATCTATAAGCTTGTTGAGTTTATTATGTTCGTTAAAAACAGGAATAACACATAAAGTTTTCATAACCCATCAGTACATTATATTGAAAAATAATCAAATTGGAATAATCGGAGTTGGATATTGGGGTACCAATATTATTAATGTTCTTTATCAATTAGGTATTAAAAAAATTTATTGTTTTGATAAAGACCGTGGAAATCAAAAAGAAATTAAAAAAAAATTTCCAAAGATAAATCTTATATCAAATTTTAAAAAATTTCTTAATCTGAAATTATCTGGTGTAATAATTTCAGTGGATACAAAAAATCACTATACTGTTGCAAAAGAATGTTTAAAAAGAGGTTTAAATATTTTTATCGAAAAACCTTCAACAAATAGTTCAAAAAAACTTCAAAAATTGAATAAAATTGCAAAGTCAAAAAAATTGTTGATTATGAGTGGATATATTTATTATTATAACGATTATATAAAATACATAAAAAAAATTATTAAAAAAAATTTTTTAGGTAAAATATTTTATGTTTCATGTGAAAGATTAAATCTTGGACCGGTAAGAAGCGATATATCATCAGCTTGGGATTTGTCCTCACATGATATTGCGATTTGTAATTATATATTTGATGATAATTTATCTATATTAAATACAGGTGGATACGATTTTTTAAAGAATAATATAAACGATATTTCTTTTATTTCGGCAAAAATAAAAGACATTAAAATAGATTTGAAAGCTAGTTGGCTTAATCCTGAAAAAATAAGAAAAATAATAATTCTTGGAAAAAAAAGAATGTTATTATTTGATGAATTAGATTTTAAAAATCCGATAAAAATTTATAATAAATATGCAAAGTATCCAAAAATTAAAAATTTTAAAAAAGGTTTTTTTACGCAAAAAGCGAATATATTTTTAGGATCTACATTAAAACCAAAAATTAAATCTCAATCACCATTAATAAATGAAATGAAAGAATTTATTAAATGTATTAATTACAAAAAAAAACCTATGTCATTAACAAAATCAATTAATATATTAAAAACATTAGAAAAATTAAATTGAATTAAGAATATGACAAATTTTTAAAAGTTGTTTTTTCTTTAAATTTGGGTCGATTGGAAGGCTTATTCCAAAATTGGAAAAATTTTCAGCATTTGGATAAGATACATTTTTAAAAATTTCTTTCACTGCCTTTAATTTATGTATTGGTTGAGGATAATGTTTTCCATACTGAATTTTGTTTTTTTCAAATAATTTTCTAATTTTTTTTTCTTTTTTACTCAAAATGACGTATTGGTGGTAGACACAACCTTTTGAATAGTCAATTTTTTTTATATATTTACTATTAATATTAAGATTATAAAAATTAGCTATACTTACTCTTTTTTGATTATTTCTATTTAAAGATTTTAGTTTATTATTTAAAATAGCTGCTTGAACAGTATCTAATCTACTATTATATCCAACAATATCATGTTCATATTTTTTAATTCCACCCAAATTTCTCAATTTTAATAATTTTAAGTAAAAACTTCTAGAATTTGTTGTAATAGCACCAGCATCACCATATGCGCCCAAATTCTTACCAGGGTAAAAGCTAAAACAACCAAAAGTTCCCATTGATCCGGCTAACAATCCTTTGCTATTTGAGGAGAAATCCTTGGCACCATGTGCTTGGGCCGCATCTTCAATAATATGTATCTTTTTTTTCTTAACTACTTTTTTTAATTTTTTAAAGTTACAACATTCTCCATATAAATGAACAATTATAATTGCAGAAGTTCTTTTTGAGATCTTTTTTTTTAAATCATTAATTGAAAGAGTTGGATTAGAGCTTTGTATATCCACTAAAACTGGTTTTAAATTTGCCCTCATTACAGCAAACAGGGTTGAACAATATGTTTGAGCAGGAATTATTACCTCGGAGTTTTTTTTTAAATTTAATGCTTTAAGAGATAAAAATAAGGCATCAGAGCCACTATTACATCCTACTGCATATTTAGTATTACAAAATTTTGCAAAATTTTTTTCAAAATCGAAAACATTTTTTCCATTTATGAAATTAGTATTCTTTATAATATTCTTGATATCTTTGATGTTCTTTCGAAATTTTACTTTATCTTGTTGATATATATCTAAAAATTTAACCATTTATTCTAGTAACTAATTTTTTTTACATTTACAACGTTTATTAATTGAAATTAATACTGTAATTATTCAATATGAAATTTAATAAAAAAAAATCTTCAATTAAAAATGTGAAATTTGGAAAAAATGTCACAATTATCGAGCCTGTGAATTTGTATGGATGTGAGATTGATGATAATTGTTTTATTGGTCCTTTCGTAGAAATACAAGAAAAAGTAAAGATAGGAAAAAATACAAGAATTCAAAGTCATACCTTTATCTGTTCAAATGTAAGTATTGGCGAAAATTGTTTTGTCGGACACGGTGTTTGTTTTGTTAACGATAAGTTTAAAGGTAGTAAACTACAAAGAAATAAAAAAAAATTTTTAAAAACCAAAGTAGGATCTGGTGTCTTGATAGGTAGTAATTCGACAATATTACCAATAACTATTCACTCTAAAGCAGTAATCGGAGCAGGATCAGTTGTAACTAAAAATTGTTTAAAAAAAAAAAATTTACTTAGGAAATCCAGCTAAAGAAATGAAAAAATAGAATGATTGCTATAATTGACTATGATGGTGGAAATTACAAGTCAGTAATAAACATAATGAAGAGATCAAAGATTAAATATACACTATCAAATAAAAAATCAGAAATTTTAGATTGTAATAGCATTATTTTACCTGGCGTTTCAAATTTTGAATATTGTATGAAAAAATTGAAACTTTTAGATCTTGATAAAATTTTGCATGAGGCAGTCATTATAAAAAAAAAAAAAATTTTGGGAATTTGTTCTGGAATGCAAGTTTTAGGTTCTTATAGCGAGGAAGGGAATACTGAAGGTTTGAATTTTGTGAATGGTAAAGTAAAAAAAATTAAATCAGATAAATATTTTAAAGTTCCTCACATGGGATGGAATAAAGTTAATACAAAAAATAATGACCTTTTTAGAGATATTGATAACATGACAAGATTTTATTTTTGTCATTCTTATCATTTTTTTAGTGATGATAAAGATTTAAGAATTAACACTACAAAATATAAATACGATATATGTGCAGCATTTAGTTATCAAAATATATATGGAGTTCAATTTCATCCTGAAAAAAGTTATATTGATGGTTCTAAATTGATCAATAATTTTTATGAAATTGGTCAATGAAAAAATTGATAAGAATTATTCCTAATTTACTTGTAAAAGATGATTATCTTGTTAAAGGAAAACAATTTAAAAACCACAAATATGTGGGGGACATTTTCAACGCAGTAAAAATTTTTTCAGAAAAGAAAGTTCATGAAATTCAAATTTTAGATATTTCTGCTAGAAAAAAAAAAAGATGTATAGATCTTAATTTAATAAAAAAAATCCGATCAGAAATATTTGTTCCCTTAGCAGTTGGAGGAGGAATTAAAACAATAGATGAAGTTAGTGCAATAATAAATGAGGGTGTAGAAAAAGTAATAATTAACTCAGAAAATTTTTCTAATAAGAATTTAATTCAAAAAATTGCTAAAAAGTTCGGATCACAAAGTGTAGTTGTATCTATTGATGTAAAAAAAATTTTCAATGAATATAAGATCATGTCAAATAATGGTGAAAAAATTGAAAATTATAATTTAATTGATTTTATTAATGAAATTCAGAATAGAGGAGCAGGAGAGATTATACTTACCTCAATTGAAAATGAGGGTTTAAAAAATGGGTTAGATCTTGATTTATATAATTTTGTTGAGGATTATGTTAAAATTCCACTCATAGCTAATGGGGGGGCTAGCTCATTAAATGATATAACAAATTTTTTTGATAATTCCTCATTCTCAGCTGTAGCGTGTGGATCTTTATTTGTTTTTTTTGGCAATAGAAATGCTGTATTAATAAATTATCCTAATAAAAAATCTATAGAAACAATCATGTCAAAATATGAATAAATTAAAAAAAATTTTACCATTATTATTATTAATTTTATTTTTATCGATAATTGCTTTTTATTATAAGAATAATGAGTCTGATTTTTTTGCAATAAAACAATTGGATCAACTATTATTAGTTCAAATAATCTTATTATGTATATTATATTTATTAACGGAAGGCCTAATATTGAGAAATATTGTAATGTTTTTAGGAGAGAAAATTTATTTTTTTCAATCGTTTCTTATAATGAATGCTACATATTTTTGTAACACTTTTATCCAATTTTCTGGTCTTGGATATAGAGTTTACTATCTAAAAAAATTTAAGAATTTAAAAATTTCTGAGATTTTGAGATTTAGTATTGATACAATAGTATGTGAAATATTAATTTTTAGCTTAATAGGTGTCCTAACAATTTTATATATTGATTTTTACTCTGAGAAAATAAAAATTAGTCCTATTTTATATATACTTTTCATAGCTTTTTTTTTGAGTTCGGCAATATATCTAATTTTTTTAAAACAAATAATTTTAGGTATTAAGTATTTATTTAATCAACTAAATTTGACATTGTTTGATAAAGTAATTCAAACATTTCTAATTAAAAAAAAAAACATCTTTTCATTTTACAAAGATCAGTTCTTAGTTTTCTTATTTCAATATATTATTCTTTTTTTTATTTTTTTTTTAATTTTAAAAAAGATAAATGTTGAAAACTATATTTATTTGTCATTCCTAATAACCTCTTTAGTAGATTTTTCATTCTTAATAGCTCTAACACCTTATTCAGTAGGGATAAGTGAGTTTATCACTTTTTTTGGTACTAGAGATATACCACTCTCTATTGCAGAAATTATTATTTTAATTAACGTTTTTAGAATTTGTATGTTACTGATATATTTTATTTTTGGACCAATATTTATTTTAATTAATCTTAAAAAAAAAAAGCCATGGAATGTAGTCGTTGTTTATCTAATCAAACAATTAAGTCTATAAGCTTAGATAGTAGTAATGTTTGTCAATTTTGCAAAATACATGATGAGATGGATAATGAATTTCCTCTGAACGAAGATAGTGAAAAAAAATTATTTGAAATTGCGGAGAAAATTAGAGAAAAAGGTTCTAGGTCAAAATATGATTGTGTAGTTGGAGTTAGTGGGGGCCGAGATAGTACTTTTTTATTATATTATATTAAGAAAATCTTAAAACTAAGGCCTCTCGCAGTTCACTATGATAATGGATTTGATTCTGATACTTCAGTTTCTAATATTTTAAATATTTGTCAAAAACTTAATGTAGATTTGGAAACAAATGTCGCTGACTGGCAAACTTTTAAAAAAATTACAAGATCTTTTTTTTTAGCTGGTGTTTCTGACCCTGATACTCCAACGGATGTGGGTATTTTTAAGACAATGTACCAAACTGCTTATAGAGAAAAAATAAAATATGTTTTTAATGGACATTCGTTTAGAACTGAGGGAATAGAACCACTAGATTGGACCTACATGGATGGAAAATATATACACGAAATCCACAGAAAATATGGTGATGGAGACTTAAAGAAATTTGATAACTTTTATATTAGCGATATTATTAAATACAAAATTATAGCCAGAATTAAAACAATACTTCCTTTAAATTACATAAAATATTCCTACGACATGGTTGAAAAAATTTTAAAAGATGAAGTTGATTGGAATTATTATGGAGGTCATCATCATGAGTCACTTTTAACTAAATTTGTTGTTTCAAGTTACTTACCAAAAAAATTTAATATCGATAGAAGATTAACTTCATATTCTGCTATGGTTAGAGCTCGTTTAATATCTAAAGCTGATGCAAAAAAAATTTTGCTGGAAAAACCAATTTCTAAAAAAGACGAAATTAATTTACAAGAATACATATTAGAAAAATTAGATTTATCAAAAGAAGAATTTGATCGTATAATGAAAATGAAAAATAAAAATTTTAGAGATTTTAAAACTTATTATAATTTTTTTAGATTTTTTAAAATACCCGTTAAAATTTTATATAAATTAAACTTTATTCCAAAAATTTTATATTTGAGATATTTTGGATAATTCTCTTTAATTTTTTTTTAATTTTTTAATTATGATATTATTCATAACTAGATAATCTAAATCATTTCTAAGAATACAACTCAAAGCCTCCTCAGGATTCATCACAATTGGCTCATTTTCATTAAATGACGTGTTTAAAAGCACCGGTACATTAGTAATTTTTTTAAATGATTCAATTAAACTAGCTAGTTTATAATTAGTTTTCTTTTCAACTGTTTGTACTCTCGCGGTACCATCGATATGTGTTATTGCTGGAATAATTTTTTGCTTATCTTTTTTTACCATACTAAGAGACGACATGTATTGACTTATAAAATTACTTTCAAACCAATCTCTCTGGAATTCTTTTAATGTTACTGGCGCAAAAGGTCTAAACGACTCTCTCTTTTTTATTTTTTTATTAATTATATCTTTCATATTAGGATTTGTAGGATCAGCTAGAATCGATCTATTTCCAAGTGCCCTTGGTCCAAATTCCATTTCATCTTGAAACCAACCAATTATATTTCCTTCAGAAATAATTTTTGCAATATGATCAAAAAATATTGAGTCATTTATAATTTCATAGGTAATCTTATTTTGATACTCTTTGTTTTTTAATGAGGAAATAATATC
>MDSZ01144953.1_pt1 | contig 12241 bp, 14 predicted proteins | sample 811201 | NCBI WGS metagenome assembly MDSZ01 (sample SAMN05326647, study PRJNA326480) | marine metagenome | isolation source: seawater | place: Indian Ocean: North | collected 2010
AATAATTATTGTAATTATTAAGACCAAACCTTAAAAGAGAGGTAAGGTACTAATTATGGATGTTAAAAAAAGAGCAAAAATAATCACAGACTGGATCAATAATTATTGTGATTCGGCTTCTAATAAACCGAAGTCTTTAATTGTTGGTATTTCTGGGGGTATAGACTCCTCAGTAGTTAGTACTCTATGTGCAAATACTGGACGAAAAACAATTGTGTTAACAATGCCAATTAAACAAATCAAAGCTCAACACGATCTAAGTTTATCCCACGCAGGATGGCTTAAACAAAAATATAAAAATGTAGAGCATCATTCGTTAGAGATGGATAAAATTTTCACCTCGTTTTCTCAAGTTTTAAATAAATTTGATAACGAGCATGGATATGCCAACTCGAGAGCAAGATTGAGAATGACGACCTTATACCAAGTTGCTGCAGCAAATAATGGAATAGTTGTGGGTACTGGAAATAAAGTTGAGGATTTCGGAGTTGGTTTTTACACTAAATATGGGGATGGCGGAGTTGATATTTCTCCAATAGCTGATTGTACGAAAACACAAGTTTGGGAACTTGGAAGACATCTTGGTGTATCAGATGATATTATAAACACTCAGCCTACCGATGGTTTATGGGATGATGGTAGAAATGATGTTCAACAACTTGGTATGAGTTATGAAGAACTTGAAAAAGCTATGGTTAATAAAAACGATCCTAACTATCAAAAATATTTAGAAATAAGAAAAAAAAATCTACACAAAATGAATCCAATCCCTGTTTGCAAATTTAATGAGTAACCTTCAGCTAACTAATTCACTATCAAGAAAAAAAGAATTATTTAAACCGATTAATCCTAATAAGGTTTCATTATATGCTTGTGGGCCAACTGTTTATGATAGCCCACATGTTGGCAATGCTAGAAGTCTTGTAGTGTTTGATGTTTTGTATAGGATACTAAATGTGCTCTATAGTTCCAATGTAATGTATGTGAGAAACATTACAGATATAGATGATAAAATAATTGAAGCATCAAAAAAAAAAAATAAAAGTATTAATGAAATTACTGCTGAGATAACAAGAGTCTTCCATGATAATTGTAAAAGTTTAAATTGCTTAAAACCATCAGTGGAACCAAAAGCTACTGATCATATTAAAGAAATGATTGAGATGTCTTCTTCTTTAATAAAAAAAGGTTTTGCTTACGAAAATAAAGGTCACGTATATTTTTCAGTCAATTCATTTAAAGAATATGGACAACTATCTAATAAAAATTTAGATGAACTAAAATCAGGTGTCAGAGTTGAAATTTCAGATCTTAAAAAAAACTCGTTAGATTTTGTTCTGTGGAAGCCATCTAAAACTAATGATCCGGGTTGGGAGTCGCCTTGGGGAAGGGGTAGACCAGGATGGCATTTAGAATGTTCTGTTATGAGTGAAAAATATTTAGGTAAAAATTTTGATATTCATGGCGGTGGTCTTGATTTAATTTTTCCACATCATGAAAATGAGATTGCCCAATCATGTTGCAACAATAACATGAAAAGATTTGCAAATTATTGGGTTCATAATGGATTTGTAACATTTAATGATGAAAAAATGTCTAAGTCACTAGGGAATATAATTTCAATTACCGATGCCGTAAAAAAATATTCTGGCCAAGTAGTTAGATTAGCTTTGTTAAGTTCTCATTATAGCCAACCACTCGATTGGAATGATGATCTTTTAAAAAATCAAGAGGCAACACTTAATAAATGGTATAATCATTATTTAGATGTAAATGAGAAAACTTCAAAAGTTGATGAGATTTTGTTAGATGATTTAAATACCCCTGGATTTATTGCTAAGATTCATGATTTATATAAAGCTGCTAATAAAGGAGACAATGATAAAAAAATTAAATTTAATCAAGCATGTAAGCTTTTAGGATTATTTAGTATTAGCAAAAAAGAATGGGAAAGTTCCAAAAGGAGTAAAATTAGTGTATCTGAAAGTTATATAAATAAAAAAATAGAGGAAAGGGCAAAAGCTAAAAATGATGGAAATTTTTCTCTTGCTGATAAAATAAGAAATGAACTATCTTCAAAGGGTATTTTGATTGAAGATCAAAAAGGAAAGACTATTTGGAAATTAAAATAATGAAGAAAGAGAAAATATTTATTTTTGATACGACATTGAGAGATGGAGCGCAAACTGAAGGTGTTGATTTTTCAATCGAAGATAAAAATAAAATAGCTAAAGTCTTATCAAATATAGGCGTTGATTATATAGAAGGAGGCTGGCCAGGCGCTAATCCTATAGATACAAAATTTTTTTCTTCTCCTCCCAAAATGAATAAAACACTTTTCACAGCTTTCGGGATGACAAAAAAAACTGGAAGAAGCGCAGACAACGATCCAGGTTTAGCTTCACTTCTGAATGCTAATACACCTGCTGTCTGTGTTGTAGGCAAATCTTGGGATTTTCATGTAAAAATTGCCCTAGGTATAAAGAATGAGGAAAATTTAGAAAACATAAAAGAAACTACTAAGCATTTTGTTAAAAATAAAAAAGAATTTCTTTTTGATGCAGAGCATTTTTTTGATGGGTATAAAGCAAATCCAGAATACGCAATTAACTGTTTAAAACAAGCGTATGACAATGGAGCAAGGTGGGTGGTCCTATGTGATACCAATGGAGGAACATTGCCTAATGAAATAAAAGAAATTGTTTCAAAAGTTGTGAAAGTTATACCTGGAAAAAATCTTGGCATTCATGCACATAATGACACGGAAAATGCTGTAGCTAATTCCCTAGCAGCGGTTGAATGTGGTGTTAGGCAAATACAAGGCACTATTAATGGCCTTGGCGAAAGATGTGGTAATGCTAATTTAATGTCAATAATACCAAGTCTCTGTTTAAAAAAATCTTTCAGTGAAAAATACGAAGTAAATATTAAAAAAGAAAAACTATCATCTTTAACAGAATGCTCAAGACTACTTGACGAAATATTGAATAGAAAACCAAATAAAAATATGGCCTATGTTGGTGCATCAGCTTTTTCTCATAAAGGAGGATTACATGTTTCAGCTGTAAAAAAAGATCCAAAAACTTATGAGCACATAAATCCTGAGTTAATTGGAAATCATAGAAATATAATTGTTTCAAATCAATCGGGTAGATCTAATATTTTAACAAGACTTGAAAAATATGGTGTTCAAATTGACTCTAAAGACCCTAAAGTTCAAAAAATATTAGATGAAGTTAAAGATAGAGAATTTAGTGGCTATTCATATGATGGTGCGGATGCTTCGTTTGAGTTATTAGCTAATAGACTTTTGGGAAAAGTTCCTGAGTATTTGAAAGTAAAAAGCTATGATGTAAATGTTTCGAAAGCAAATATAATTAAAACTAAAGCAAGTGTTGTTTTTTTAATAGATGGAAAAGAAATTGAATGTCATGGGGAGGGAAATGGACCAGTAAACGCATTGGATAATGCGATCAGATCAAATTTCAAAAAAGTTACAAAATATTATAATTTTTTTTCAGATCTTAAACTTTTAGATTATAAAGTAAGAATCTTAAATACAGGAACTGAGGCAACAACAAGAGTATTAATTGAAAGCACAGATAAAAAGGGAAAAAGCTGGTTTACCGTAGGAGTTTCGCCTAATATTATTGAGGCTTCATTTAAAGCTTTGATAGATAGCCTAGATTACAAACTTTATAAAGAGAAGGCTCCTGCAAATTTAAATGAAAAATAAATTTGGGTTTATATTAATTAAACCCCAATTAGGAGAAAATATCGGTGCATGTGCGCGATCGATGAAAAATTTTGGGTTTAAAAATTTAAATATTGTATCACCCAAATTTTCATTTCCAAACCATCAAGCCAAAGCTACTTCAGTTGGCGCTTATGATATAGTTACCAAGACTAGAATTTTTACTAATACTGAAGAAGCAGTAAGTAATTTTGATATTGTAATATCATTTAGCGCAAGAAGAAGAGATATAAATAAAAAACATATAAGAATAAAAGATTTTTTGAAAATTCTACAAATCAATAAAAGAAAAAAAATTGGTTTGATGTTTGGTCCAGAAGCATCCGGTCTTGCAAACAAAGATTTGTCTTTTTCAAATTATATTTTACAAATACCTACATCAAAAAATTTCAAATCTATTAACTTATCTCACTCTGTTACGATTGTTTGTTACGAAATCTTTAAACTTTTTAATAAAAAAATATTTAAAAAAACAGGCAAGAATCTCAAGATATCCTCAAAATCAAGAATAAACTCAATTATAAATCATTTAATAAGTTTACTAGAAACCAAAGATTTTTTTATTCCTAAAGAAAAAAAGGACTCAATGATATTAAACATTAACAATTTGTTTTATAGATTTGAGCCAAATGATAAAGAATTAAGGATTTTAGCTAGTATTGTAAGTGCTTTGAGCAAAAATAAACACTAAACCATAATTGACAAATAAACATGAAACCTTATAAACACATCATTTAAATATGACAAAAAGACTTAAATCAAAACATAAAGTTGATAGAAGGCTTAAGGCTAATATTTGGGGACGACCTAAAAGTCCATTTAACTCAAGAGCTTACCCTCCAGGCCAACATGGACAAAATAAAAAGGGCAAACCAACTGATTACGGTATTCAATTACAAGCAAAACAAAAATTAAAAGCTTACTACGGAAATATAAATGAGAGACAATTTAGAAATATTTATAGAAAAGCTTTATCTAAAAGAGGTGATACTACTGAAAACTTAATTGCATTATTAGAAAGCAGATTAGATACTGTTATCTATAGGGCCAAATTTGCACCTACTGTTTTTTCAGCAAGACAAATGATTAATCATGGTCACGTCAAAGTTAATAAAAAAAGAGTAAACATTTCTAGCTATACAGTTAAAAATTCTGACTTAATTGAAATAAGAGAAAAATCCAAAAAACTTACATTTATCGACGGTTCTTTACAAAACAAAGAAAGAGATGTTCCTGAATACATTCAATTAGACGATAAAAATAAAACTGCTAAGCTTGTAAGAATTCCAAAATTTTCTGAGGTGCCTTATCCGGTAGTAATGGAACCAAATTTAGTTATTGAATATTATTCTAGATAATTGAATTTTTTTAGCCTTTTCAAAAGAAATATTATTTATCAATTAAAAAAAAAGATCAATATAGATACAGACGGAATTAATTTTAAAAGTTTAGATAAACTATTGAATTTTTATGGGAGTGATAAAGCCTCTTTTTTTAAAAAAAATAATAGCTATGGACACGGCTATTCAAAATTTTATGAATATTATCTTGATAAATTTAAGAATAAAAAAATTCAAATTTTAGAAATCGGTTCCTACGCAGGTGCTTCCGCTGCAGCTTTTAAAAAATATTTTAAAAATTCAAAAATAATTTGCTTTGATATAAATATTTCAAATTTTAAATTTTACTCAAAAGATATAGAAGTTTACGGTTTAGATATTAAGAATTACAAAAAAGCTAATGAAATAATTAAAAAGACTTTCAATAAAAATGAGAAATCGCACTTTGATCTAATCATCGATGATGGATCTCACAATTTAGATGATATGTTAATTTCTTTTAAAAATTTTTTTAGGTTTATTAAAAAAGGTGGTTTTTATATAATTGAAGATTTTAAATTTCCAAATTATCATTCATACAATAAAAATATTGATGATATATTAGTAAGTGAAATGTTAGCGAATTTAAAAAAAAAGAAAATTTTTAAATCAGAGATAATTGATATTAATCATCAAAAAAATTTACATAATAATATTGCTGCTATATCAGTAAAAAAAGGTAAACTAAAAAATTCAGATATTTGTTTTATTAAAAGAAAATGATTAATACATTAAATCTTAAAAAATTTTTTTTTTTATTATTTTCTAATTATTTATCTTATAGTTTCAATTATACTTTCCCTAAATGTGGGTATTACGCACGATGAAATGCATAGTTTCAAAGTATGGGAAATTAAAAAAAAAATTTATCTAAATTTATTCTTTAACTCTAATTATAATATTGTTTTTCCTGATTACGGTATGAAATATTACGGAATAGGATTTCATATTTTTTCTTTACCTTTTGAATATATTTTTAATGAAATACTAAAAAATTATGATTATTCAACTATCGGGTTATCTCTAATGATAAAGCATCCTACAGTCGTTATTATTTTTTGTATTTCTGGGATCTTTTTTAAAAAAATTTTAGATTTAATATTAAAAAATAATACATTTTCAAGTTGTTGCGCAGTAATGTTTCTTTTATATCCATACTTGTTTGGTCATAGCCATTTTAACTTTAAAGACATACCCTTTATGTCGGTATGGATTATTTGCACATATTTTATTATGAAAATTGTAAATAATTATCATAAAGATAATAAGATTTTTAATTCAGATTTAATTTATCTATCAATTTTAACAGCATTTTTATTATCAATCCGAGTTTCAGGTATATTGATATTTTTACAATATTTAATTTTCATCATTTTTATTCAACAAATCTCAAAAAAGAAATTATTTGATTTTTTTAAACCTTTTTTTACAAAAATTATTTTATTTTGTTTTATATTTTTTATTTCTTTATATCTGCTTCACCCGAGTTTTTGGAATAATCCTATTGAAATTATAGATGCCATAAAATATATGAGCAATCATATTCAAACTGTTTGTACCATTACATTTGGTGAATGCATGAAAGCACAAGATTTACCCTCATCATACATTCCACTTTGGTTACTAGTAAAGCTTCCAATTTTTATTTTACTGGGATTAGTTATATTACCGTTTACAGAAAAGAAATTATTTTCAAATCAAGAAAATTCTATACTGATAGGTTCTCTAATAATTTCAATCTTATCAATTATTTTATTATTAATATTTTTTAAAGTTAATTTATATGATGAATTAAGACAGGTTTTATTTATAGTTCCAATATTTTTTATAATTTCTTTATCAGTCATTTATTTTTATAAAAAGAAATTAGCTTATATTATAGTTCTTAGTTATATAGTTTTATTTATTTTCCAAAATTTTAAGATATTTCCTTATAATTACCTTTGGCTTAATAGTATTTCAAACTACACCCAAGTAACAAATAATTTTGAAAGAGACTATTGGGGTGTTTCAACTTTTAACTTAGCAAATTATTTCAAAAATAATTTACCGAAAAAAAATGAATGTATAATATCTAATAGGGGACATGGTATAAAGTCGCTATTAAATAACGATGATACATGTTTTCTATCATTTCAAAATTTGCACAAAAAAAATACAAGACCTTTTTACGTCGTTTTAATTGAAAGAGCTTTAAATAAAGGTGTGCCAAATAATTGTAAAATAATTCATAACGAAAACTTTAAAATGAACTTTTCGAAAGAAAATATAATTGTTGCTAAAGTTTTTAAGTGTGTATAATTTTTAAAGATTAATCTCTTTTCTTAATTTATTAATAAAATTTTTGATTAACTCTCTTTCTTCCTCATCTAAATAGTTTTCTTTTTCATTTGCTTTTTTCATTTCTTTTTTAATTGAATTCACAATTTTCTGCCTTCCTTCTTTAGATCCAAAAATATTTATTTTATCATTAATTTGAGAGATTTCTTTACCTATTGTAAATTCAAAAGCTAAAACTACAGCAATTAAAGCAATGATAACTTTATAAATATACTGTCTCATTTAAATCAATTTTTTCTTTAAAAATAATTCCTTTAGCTCACCCTTTTCAAACATTTCTTTAACAATATCGCACCCACCAATAAAATCACCCTGAATGTACAATTGAGGAATTGTAGGCCAGTCACTAAACTCTTTAATTCCTTGTCTTAGATTTTCATCCTCAAGAACATTAATACCTGTAAACTTTACATCTAAGTGTTTTAAAATATTCGAAACCGTCATAGAAAATCCACATTGTGGAGAGTCAGGAGTGCCTTTCATAAATAAGCAAACACTATTTTCATTAATCAGATCATTTATTTTTTTTTTTATTTCCATTATTTACCCTCAGTAGTTAAAGATAATGCATGTAACTCATTACCCATTTTACCTTTTAGAGACTTATAAACAAGTTTATGTTGTTCAATTTTATTTAAGTTGTTGAATAATTTTGATTTGATAGTTGCTGAGTAGTGATTTTTGTCACCCATCAAATCAACTATTTCAATTGAAGCATCCGGGATACTTTCTTTAATTAATTTTTTGATATCATCTATAGGTATGGCCATTAGTAATTGTTATACCATTGATTATTAATTTTAAATAGGTCATTTATGTCGATCTTCATTTCTCCATCAATTTCAAAATATTTTTCTTGAGTATATCCAAGACTTTCAAAATAGATATTATTACTAATAAGTTTTTTTTCTACTTTTTTAAAATTTTTTGTATCGATTTCCAGAATATATCTTCCTTGATCTTCTCCAAAAAAGTATTGATTTAAATTTCCAAGTTTTTTTGGTTTTTCAACTTTGACACCATAATTTGATCCAAAAGTCATTTCACTTAATGATGTAATTAATCCTCCATTTGATATATCGTGAGCAGATACAATCAAGTTTTCACTGATAAGATTATAAACAATTTCACCGTTATTTTTTTCGTTTATTAAATTAACTTCCGGTGGTTTTCCTATGACCATAGAGTAATTTTCTCTTAAGAAGCAACTCTGCTCTATGTGTCCAAATGTTTTACCAATAACAATTACCAAATTTTTTTCTTTTTGGAAGGTATGTTTAATAGGATTAGATAATTTTTTTATTAAACCAACTCCACCTATTACTGGAGTGGGGTCTATATTTTTTTTGTTAGTCCCATTGTAAAAGGATACATTTCCAGAAACTACTGGATAGTTAAGAAATTCACATGCTTCTTTTACACCTAATAAACATTCAGCAAATTCTCCCATAACTTCTTTATTTTCTGGGTTTCCAAAATTTAAACAATTAGTAATCGCTAAAGGTTTAGCTCCAACACAAATAATATTTCTCCAATTTTCACAAACAATTTGTTTTCCACCAGTAATTGGGTGAGACTTGCAATAATTAGCTGATGAGTCTACAGAAACAGCGATAGCTTTATCTTTATTATGAATTCTTATAATTGCTGCGTCAGAACCAGATCTTTGAGCTGTATCACACATTACCATTTGATCATACTGGTTAGTAACCCAGCTTTTATTTGAATGGTTTGGAGACGATAAAATTTTTAAGAGAGCATCTTCCAATTTTATCTTTTTTAATTTTTTTATATCAACCTTGTCACTTGGTATCTTTTTTCGCACCCATTTTCTTTCGTAAACGGGAGCGTGAGATGCTAAAATATCTATAGGTATCATAGCAACAGTTTCGTTTTGAAATTTTAGACATAGATTCTTTGTGTCTGTTGTTTTACCTATGACTACAAAATCTAAATCCCATTTTTTAAAAATCTCACGAGCATAATCTTCTTTTTTATCCTCTAAAATAATTAACATTCTTTCTTGACTTTCAGACAGCATCATTTCATATGGTGTCATATTGTCTTCTCGGCATGGAACTTTATCTAAATTCAATTCAATACCTAAAGATCCTTTAGATGCCATTTCAACACTAGAAGAGGTTAATCCTGCAGCACCCATATCTTGGATCGCAATAATTGAGTCATCCTTCATGAGCTCTAAACAAGCTTCTAATAAAAGCTTTTCTGTAAAAGGATCTCCCACTTGAACAGTAGGTTTTTTTTCTTCAGAATTTTCATCAAACTCAGCAGATGCCATTGAGGCACCATGAATACCATCACGTCCAGTTTTTGAACCTACATAAACAACTGATTTGTTAATACCTTTAGCTTTTGAATAAAATATTTTATCTTTTTTCGCATGACCAACAGCCATTGCGTTTACTAAAATATTTTCATTATATGTTTCATTAAATTTTGTTTCACCTGCAACAGTTGGTATACCAATACAGTTCCCATATCCTCCTATACCAGATACGACACCATTCAATAAATTTTTTGTTTTTGGATGAGAAGGGGAACCAAAATGAATTGAATTAAGAAGAGCAATTGGTCTTGCACCCATAGTAAAAACATCCCTTAAAATTCCTCCAACTCCAGTTGCTGCTCCTTGATAAGGTTCAATATATGAAGGATGGTTATGACTCTCAATCTTAAAAACGATAGCATCATCATCACCGATATCTATTACACCCGCATTTTCCCCAGGACCTTGAATAACTTGTTTACCTTTTGTGGGTAAATTTTTTAAGTGTGCTCTTGAAGATTTATACGAACAATGTTCGTTCCACATTGCTGAAAAAATACCAAGCTCAAGTAAATTAGGATTACGCCCTAGTAATTTTTGAATACTCTTATACTCATTTATATTTAAACCATGTTTTTCGACTATTTTATCTGTAATTTTCATCTAATTCATTAAGCTAGAAAATAAATTAACTCCGTCGGTATTAGAGATAAGCTTATCAATCATTCTTTCCGGGTGAGGCATCATACCTAAAATATTTTTATTAGAGTTAAAAATACCTGCAATATTTTCCATAGACCCATTTGGGTTAGTATCAAAATTAATATTCCCTTTTTCATCACAATATTTAAATGCAATTAAGTTTTCTTTGTTTAACTGTTCTAAATGATTTTTATTAGTAAAATAATTTCCTTCATTGTGGGCAATATTAATTTTTAGTATCTGGTTAGATTTATATTTTGAGGTAAATTTAGTTTGATTATTAATTACTTTGATGCATACATCTTTATTAATAAATTTTAAATTTTTATTCCTTAATAAGGTCCCGTCAAGCAAACCTGTTTCAGTTAAAATTTGAAATCCGTTACAGATTCCTAATACCAGACAACCAGAATGAGCAGCTTTGACGACTTCTTCAATTATAAAGGATTTACCAGCAATAGCCCCTGAACGTAAATAATCTCCATAAGAAAATCCTCCTGGAATAACTATTAAATCAGACTTTGGAAGAGATGTTTCTTTATGCCATACCATTTGGTTTTTAAATTGCATCTTCTCTAAAGCAACAGCAATGTCTCTATCACAATTTGAACCTGGAAAAACTATTACAGATGATCTCATTTTAATTTATCTATTTGATAATCTTCAATAATTAGATTTACTAAAAGTTTTTCACACATTTCTTTAACATTTTTTTCTGCTTTAACAGCGTCATCATCATTTACTTCAACTTCAAAATATTTGCCTTGTCTTATATTTTTTAAGTTATTCATTCCTAAATTTTTTAAAGTGTTTTGTACAACTTTCCCTTGTGGATCTAATACGTCTTTTTTTAGAGTAACTGTTACTGAAAATTTCAATTTATTTTTTTTTGAATTTAATTGGAATTGTTTTGCCAAAATTTACTTCACTAATATTTGTCTCTTCAGGCATAATTCCTAATCTTCTAGCTACTTCTTGATAGGCCTGAATTATATTTCCTAAATCTTTTCTAAATCTATCTTTATCTAATTTTTTTTCAGTTTTAGAATCCCACAACCTACAAGTATCTGGACTTATTTCATCAACTAGGACAATTTCTTTTTTTTCAGTGTCTTTGTTCCAAGCTTTTCCATACTCCATCTTAAAATCAACAAGTTTTATACCAATGGCTCTAAATAATCCTGTCAAAAGATCATTAATTCTTAAAGTCATTTTATCTATTATTTTAATCTCGTTTTCAGTAGCCCATCCAAAGGTATAAATATGTTCTTTTGAAATTATAGGATCGTTTAAATCGTCTTTTTTATAACAATATTCCAATAGTGGTTTTTCAAGAATTGTTCCTTCAGGAATACCAAGTCTTTTTGTTAATGATCCAGTTGCAATATTTCTTACTATAAATTCTATTGGAAAAATCTCAGCTTTTTTAATTAATTGCTCTCTCATGTTAAGTCTTTTAATTAAATGAGTTTGAATTCCACACTGAGATAAACTAGTAAAAATATATTCTGAAATACGGTTGTTTAAAACACCTTTGCCTTCAACTTTTGCTTTCTTTAAATTGTTGAAAGCTGTGGCATCATCTTTAAAGTGTTGAATAACTAAGTTTTTATCTTTTGTTTCATAAATTATCTTAGCTTTGCCTTCATATATTTTATTACCTTTATTCATGTGATTACTTTTTTTTTAGACTACGTTTGAAAATTATATTAATTTTTTTAGTATGGTAACTAAAATTAAATAATTTTTTTAGTTTATTAACAGGTATTTTACTAGTAA
>MDSZ01136005.1_pt1 | contig 12240 bp, 1 predicted proteins | sample 811201 | NCBI WGS metagenome assembly MDSZ01 (sample SAMN05326647, study PRJNA326480) | marine metagenome | isolation source: seawater | place: Indian Ocean: North | collected 2010
TCTGGTTGGATAGATTTAAATTATCAAGAACGAGGAGGAAACGGTGGAGGCACTACTGTCACAACAGAAGTGGGGTGCGCTAAATGGAGTTAAAATATGTCTTTTTTTTATTCGAGCGTACCTTTAGTAAACCCTAAAAAATGCCCATTAGCTTCTCACCATAACTTAATAGCTAAAGCATTCAATCAAAGGCTTTCAAATGCTGGCCCAGCATGCGCTTGGGCTATTTTCTATTACGCTGACGGAATATTTACCGGCATGAGAAACACCGCGACTCCGGGTCAGCCTCTTGGTGTTAATCCCCCTGAAGATGAGTGGTGGAAAGTATATTCTCAAATAGACTTACCTACAGCTTTGACAGGAGAAGGTAATTGGCCGCTAACTTCTGCTGGAATGCCAGAGGGGGCGAATGTAATGAATCCTCTTAACGCATATATTTTCGGGAGGGTAACTTCAGAGAACAAGATCAATACAATTATGGGACCTTGGGCAGAAGGAAACTTATTCGATGGTCTAGTGGAATCTTCGAGAGCTGTCTTAAGTAATAGTACTTACTGGAGCGACTCATTCAGACAAAGGGGAGCTTACCAAGCAAATTCTAATTATAACCCCTTAAAAGCTTATCAATGGAGACAAGGTTCTTCGGATAATGAAGCTTTTAGACACTTTGAGAAGTATTTACCGGGACCGAATGATGCAGCTTGGTTTAGTAAGAGTTTGTTTTGGTCGGGTAGATCCTCTGATCATTTTTTTCCTGAATACGCAAGCAACACTGTTTATATGCGTTATCCACCCGCTGTTCAAGGAGGCGTGTTTATGAAATATGGTGTTCCTCACTATCCTCAACAAGGAGTGCTCAAAAGGAAAAATGCTGCTAAGGACTTATTGAGATGGGTGCTGTGGGCATATACTTATTATTTTAGGGGCAGTGAACAACAAAGGAGTTTATTTTGCGAAAGAAAGACATGGGACTCTCCTCTTATTGACTTTGCTGCTACTGATGAATATGTTGGCCAGCAGACTTTTGGTATGAGGAGATCCAAGAGCTCTGGGCCATTAAATATTTGTCAGGTTGGTTTTGATGTGTTTTCTTACATGACTAGGCAGAACGTCTTTGCTCCTTGTATAGCTGAAAAAGTTTTTTATAGGCCTTTAATCAACCCTAATACTGGCACTAAATCGGCGTCAGCTCCAGCGGTTGATAAGATGGGTAATGCTAAATTAACTCAGTACAGACCTAAGTTAAAGTTTGAAATAAAACAAGGTAGCGAAAGTAATAACTTTTTAGGAGCAATTAATGGCGCAGAAATAGATGGTGGATATAGAAATTTGGTAGCATCAAGCGGTAAGAATGGAAAAGACTCTTCTCCTAACGATAATGTAACAAAAATTATAACTTATGAAAACTATGATGACTTTAATGAAATAGGCCAGCTAACAGGAGGCAGAATGTACGGCAAGTCTATTAGGGTTATAAATGATTACGAAGACGATAGCTTTAACACTGTCATGCTGTTTAGGGATAGTTCTGGTAATAAAGGAAGAAACCATTTACAGCTTAGAGGTTTAGCAAGTTCAAAACAAAGAAGTATAGCAAATCATTGTATGGCTGGTTACTATTTGCAAACAAATGCAATAGATAACCCTAACATGACTTTTAAACTTAAAATATGGGGAGGAGATGTAGGTAGAAATAATTGGAAAAAATTACATGAAACTATTATATGGAAAAAATATAGCTATGTGATTAACAGATCTCATAATGCAAAAGGCTATATATATAATAAAATGTTTTATTTTAAAAACCCAATATCTGACTATGGGGCTTTAAGGTTTGAAATTGTGCCTGTCCTAGAAGATAAATTTGAGGGTAATATAGAGTCAACTAGTGGCAAAGATAGTACAGGTAAAACAGCTTATCTTAATTATAAAGAGAGAAGAGAAAAATATGGTTTTGACAAAGTTATTAGTTTTGGAGATCCTTGGTCAAATGTAACCCAGTACGAAAAAGTAACTAGCTACATGTCGGCTAGCTCAGTGACTACTGTTGCGCAAGTAAAGGACGCCAGTACGGGTAAAACCGAACCTGCTCATATACTTGTTCCTGATGGCGAGGTGAGTTCTTTAAGTTTGTCTGATGGAGACGCTATATCAGTTTGGATGGGGGCTGAAAAAACAGGAGGCGGGTTTGTGCTGGTACCGGGAGGTTTCGTGAGGGGAGGTAAGCCGTTCTTCGTAAAAGTTGGTTCTTCTTCGGATGGAAAAACAAAAATTTACATATCAGAAAGAAGAGATTCCAGTGTATGCGGTAAGAAAGGCTTTTGGGTTAATCTAGACGAGCAGACTTTACAAAACGGGCAAACTGTAAATAATTGGTTAAAGCCGCCTAATAACGCTTCAAGAAAAATTATAATAGCAAAGTTAGAATTAGATGATAATTTATTTTCAGCTACTATAGAACCTTTAATAGTAATGAAGCAGAGACCGGGCTTTCAAGATTTGTACTCTCTTCTCAGAGTGGCTACAGCGCAAAGTAATAGAGGGAATCCTTTCCATCGTATGATACAGATGGATGCGCCCGGCGTTGGAATTGTTGGTCACAATTTTTATGATGCTAATAGAATTTGGAAAAACTATTTAAAATATGGTTCGGGACAAAATATATATGGATCAGACGTTGTGCCAGCATTAATGCAAAAAGTTAGCTCGAACCCTTTATATGAGTCAGCAAGAAAATTTGTAAGTTCTTATATGAGGATGGCGGATAGGCATGATTTAGTGGACTATAGAGAAGAAGGAGGGAAAGGGGTATTATATTTTAGAAGATTTAATAAATATTTACCTAAGAAAGCAAGAGCTACAGTTTTAAAACATATGGAGCCAAGTATAGAGCCAGCGGGTGCATTTTATGAAGGCTCTAAGGGTAATTTTCAAGGCTTTGACATTGTAAATAATTTAAATGAACTGCCTAATGCTAATTACAAACCGTTAATAAGAGGTAAAAAGTACTACGTTTATGGACATGGAATAAAGTATATGGGCGATACTTTGCTTAATAGTAGCGTCATTACTGCTGGTACTCAGTCTTATATTGATAACGCATCGGAAATTACACAAGACAACATTGGCCTTTATGAATTAGATGGCATAACTAACTTTGACTCATCTTTTATGCCTGTAGATGTTGAAAAAAACTTTAGTCAAAGTAATCTTAGGGAATCTGTACCTGATCCTTATGTTTCTTTTCCTTTTGAAAGTAATGAGTGGATTATGTTTATGAACAGCGTTCATTATCATCCTGCTACTAGTAATATATATAAACCTAGTGTTTACGGAGATATAATGGGCTTCTTAAATAATAGATGCCACCATAGATCTCTAGAGTATGAACGCAGCACTAGTGTTAAGTATGATATTATAAGACAAGAATTGCTTAGGGTTCCTTTGAGCCCAAGAAATGTTCCCGGACCTAGACTTCAGGTCTTTTTATCTAAAAGCCCTAGCAACATGAACCGTATCTTTAACACTAACAGCACAGAGAATAGGGGGATTGTTAATGACGGATACGGCGGCATAAGCTATCAGCAATCAAATTTAGCTGAGTATGGCGTTACTGGGTATCGTTCTGCGTATTTGAGATCCTGTCCTGCAGTTACTCAAAAGCCTTACAAAGTCGTTAGCTGTACTTTAGTTGATAATTTTGGCAATAATTTAGGTTTTGGGGGTCTCATAGCTAACCCTTCTAGTAAGAAAGTTCCCGGACAGCACTCAATAATGACGCCTGTTAATTTAGTAAGAGTAGAGTTAGATAGGCCATTAGAGGGGGTCAAAGGAGGTCCTTCTTTGGTTGATTCAAGGGGGTGGTCTAGCGCAGCTGCGAGTCTTTTGAAAAAAGAGAAATACAGAACTGATAAAAATGCGGTTGTGGAGTATTTAATGCATAAACATTTGGGTAGAAGTGGTTATAACTGTAAAAGAAGAATGATTGGAGATTACGGAACAAGTACTAATGTTCATGAAGGAATAGGTTATAGACCTTTTGGTGCATGTTTCCCTCGTTTTTATTTTTTAAAGTTGATTCCTTATGTTGGTATTGATGCTCCTTTAAAAACAGATCCATATGCTCAAATGGACTTCTATCTTCGGGCTATGGCGGGACAATTTGTAACACCTTTTTACAATTTTTACAATGCTCCGGGCCAAGTGGAATCATTAAACTGGAAATATAGCGAATTAGCGTCTAGATCATCGGAAGAAGATCCGACTTCTTATTATTATGTAGATCCTAGGGAGATAACTAATGGCTAATGTGTAATTATATTTAAGGCTTAAGGTATGGCGGAAAACACTAATAATATAAATTTTATTAAGACTGTATTTGCTGGAGAAGTTGCAAAAGACTTCCCAAAATACAATTATAGGCTCAGGCTTGCCGGGCTAACAGAGTTTGAACCCTACATCTCCGAAGCTCCTAGGCTTGAGGACGAAACCGACAGCAATTACAACGCAAGAATTTTAACTTCCGGAAGATACTTTGGTGAACAGGAAATCATATTAGATGACATAGTTCATTCTGATCAAAATATAGAAGGATTAGAAATAAATAGCCAATATTTAGACGGTAAAATACCTAGGACTTTGCTGTTTTTAGATAAATGCGAGCTAAAAGGAGACGAGTATCTTGTACATGCAAAAAATTTAAACGACTTGGGTTGCGTGAGTCATGGAAATCCTTTTGTTACTTTTCCTGTTGATGGAATAGGTGAGTCAGAAAAAAGGGGTTATCTAGTCTATCGTAAAACTTCAACTGTCCATAAGCATGACAATAGCGATAATGGAGCCTTAGTTAGTCTGGCTTCTGGCTGGAATCAAGTCACGGGTTTTTCTAGTAACGACCTTAGAGAAACGCTTGGAGACGCAAGTATAAGCGTAGCAAATAGAATTAAAGCTGCCGGTTTTGTCGACGGCCATACTCAAGACATAGACGGCGGAGCTTCTGTTTATAGGGGTTATGAGTCTTTAGAGAATGAACTTTTTACAGAGTACAAAGTCTTAAATAGTGGAGATTTTTTAGAAGAAGATGATGCTGAAGGTAATCGTGTTTATAAGAAATCTAGTTTAGTTAACGAACTTACAGCAAGAAGAACAGTAAATGTAAAAGTAGATCCTACTCAAAATTATAGTTTAGAAAGAAAAGTAACTAGAAAAAGTAATGATGAATCTAACCCTGCAGAATGGGAAACAATACAGCATAATGTAACTTTTCCTTTTAATGATGATGAAGATTTAAGTGATTATGTCGATACAAATGTAATTTTCGATGTCTCTGGGGTTTATGAGGTAGTTGCTCCAACTGGAGATAATTCTTCTTTTAACGATCAAAATAAAACTAATGACTACTTTGAGGTTGATCTTATAGATGACTGGGGTAAGTCAGAGAGAGACGCTCAAGGTAAAATAAAAGAAGATATAGCTGACCCTGTCTCTAATAGAGTAAAGACTGATTATCTAACCTTTAGAAGCGGAGAGTCGCTAAAAGTCAATCAAAAATCTACATTAAGAGATATAGGGCAAGGCTCTCCTGTATATGAGCAATTTACTTCTTTAGATTTAGCCTTCTCTCCTTTTTCTACAGGGCAAAATGGTTTCCTGACTGGTGACGGAAACGATAAAAATTTTTATGAATTAGAGTATCAGTTCGTTCCTGTTGTTGGTACATCTAAAAAGTTGTACTATGAAACTGGAGAGAGCTTAAGTGTTGGTCAGCAGGTTTTTTATAATACAGGTCAAGAAGGTGGGGTATATAAGCCAGTTGTTTCTAACTTTTTTGGACAGACTCCTGATATATTATCTGAAGAAGCTTCTTCTACGAGCGTTAGTGATATAGATGTAATAAAAGGAAAGGATCCTGCCGATAAGACCAAAATACTAGACTTTGGCCCAAGTTATTTACTCAATAGTTCAAGTCAGCTGAATCCTGAAGTAGTAGCTGAATCTGTCGCTAGTGGAGTGGGTTATTCTTACTTTACTTCTGGTGAAAAATATTTAGTATGTCCTAAGGCAGGCTACAATACAACCTTTTCAGATTCTGTTTTACATTACAACTCTGCGGGAGAAACCCACAAAGCTTTCTTTCAGGGTGAACACTCCGATGATTTAAATGCTCATTACGCTTTAACAGAGTATAGAACGTTTGATAATAACCCAGATACGCAAGAAACTTTTTATCCTAGAAAGAAGAAAGATATAAGAATAGGCGAAAGTGCGACTTGCATAGGGGATTCTTGTAGCGAGCTTGAGGATCTGTTTTACATACCATCTCCTCCTTACCTGCTAGACCGTGACTATAGAACTGACTTTACATTAACAAATGGTTCTTTGCTTAACATAGACGGGTCTGACGGTTCTATAAAAATATCCAATTTAAAAAACAACAAACAACAATTCGCTAAAAGAAGTAATCTATTCTTTGAAAAAAATTATGTAGCTTCGTTGACTATAATGGCAAATGGTGAGAAGCAAGATATTAGCGCTTTGAAGCAATTTATAGAAGATGATAAAGTATATTACTTAGAGAGAGACATTTATATAGATTCGGACACTTCTTCTCAAGCTAACTTCAGAGGTCCAATGTTTACTTCTTACGGCACAAAGCAGTCTATCAAACCCTTTTCTGTTGATGTGTCGACTCCAAATCCAGACTCTATTGGTCAAGAAAAGCTGTATGTAACTCAAACATATCATAAAGAGGATTTCAAAAATGCAAATTATCCATTTAGTGACTATGATTACTTTAATTTACAACCTTCTGTTTATGAAGAGTTTACGTATTCTAATAACGAACATAGTATAATTGACGATTTCAAACTTATTAATAGAGTATCTAGGGAAGTTTTCAGGCCGGGAGATTTTGATTGCAGTATTATAAATAAACAAGATATAGAAAGACAGAAGGGTTATGCTGTATTAGCCTACTTTGGGACAAAGATAACTCCTACTGCCGCCACTGCCGATAATGTTACTTATACTCCGGGCGCTACAAAAATAAATCAAGGATATTATTATCAGCTACAGCGTAGCACAGACAGTGGAAAAACTTGGACTACTCTTTCTCATGCGCATGAAGCTACTTCTACGTCTTCAGTAGTTATAAGTACTGGGCCGGACGTTACAAGCACAACTTTGTCAGAGTATAGAATCTTAGAGTGGGCTCCTAGTAGAATACTTACAAGCTATGGTAATATGCAGGTAGGCTCCGAGTCTCCTGACTCTTTAATACTCAAAAGTGCAACTGGTGATAAATTTTATGACATATCTAAAAATTATCATGCGATAAAAAATAACGGAAGCTTTGAAACTGTATCTGATACAGACTGGAGCGGTACTATTCATGCTCTTAATCTAGAAGCTGATGCAACCCAGTATTTATCCGTAGCTAGTAACAGAGCTTTTAATATTTTACAAGGAGAATTTTCTATAGAGTTTTGGATAAAGAAGAACAGCGGAACAGGTACAATTCTCGAAAGACCCGGATGCTTTAAAGTATATATGTCTGATGCCAATACTCTTGCTGTAAACTTTAATAATGCTGAGGTGGACCAAATACAAGGCGTAGCTTTGGGGTCTGGATGGCAGCATGTTGCAATAACAAAAACACCAAAATCTGGAGGCTATATTTTAAATATATATATAGAAGGAGAAGAGAAAAAGAGTAGTGATTGTATCTATGAAGATTTTATTTCTGATAAAAATGAACCTCTAGAAATAGGCAAAAGCACTCTTGTTGCAAGGTTATACCAACCTAGAATATATATTGGTAAGTCTTTATACACTAAGAAATTCACAGCGACTAAAGCTGAGTTCGCAGAGCAGTCTAACCCATTAAAGTATAAAATTCTTAAATATAACTATAATAGAAAAGTAGAGACAGGATCTAATTGGATAATAAATAGAAATACTCTTGATAATTCTTCTGTTCCAAGTGACTATAGTTTACCTAACGAAGACTCTGAACCTTTCACGACTAAACATGGTTACGAGTGGCTTGGTGTTACTTCAGCTAATGAGTCTTCCCCAATGGAGACAAGGGCGACGGTGAAATATTTTAATAACTATGCATATAGAGCGCCTAATAATCCACATATAAATAAAAACTATGAAGGTACTCCTGTAGGAAAAGACTTTGATATAAATGCAGATAGCTATGCTTTTTCAACTAGAGAGGAAAGCTCAAGTGAAGTAGAGAAGCCATTTACTACTGCTGCCGCGCCTTATTACTACGAGTATTTAGGTAACTCAACAATACAAGACGTAAGGTTAAATAAAAAAGGCGGAGAAGATTTTAAAAATATACCATTAAAATCAACTAACAACACATCTTTTGCTAACGCTTCAAGACTTAGAGTAACAAAGTATGTATATAGGCTCTATACTAAAGACGCTCTTGTTGTCGCTGACACTGGGTTTAAGGGCTCTAGGTCTGCTCAGGAAGGTTGGACCTACCAACTTCAGTATTCCGTAGACTCTGGGTCAAATTGGACAAATGTAGACGCCACTGAAAGCTTTGAGGACTATCTAATTTTTTATGAAGATTCCTTTTCCTTATCGTCCAGACCTGATGGTAATTTATCCCACGCTTCTATCCTGCCGACACTTGTGTTGAAAACGGATGTAACTAGAAAGTATAAACCCGAGGATATAGAATTTAGAGTACAGAAAAAACAAATATTATCTATAGCTAGTGATAGTACTAATACTGAAGTATTTAAGAAGTACAACTTTTTACCGTTAGAGGTCACGATGCCTACAAAAAATACTTTAACAAATCTTGCTGCAGATTCTAACTATACAACAATCGATTCTACTTTAAAGCAAGCTGTTGTAACTCTTGATGAAACAGAAACTTATGTAATACATAAAGACTCTAGCGAAAAAATATTAACTAATTCCTCAACAAATAGCGTTTTGCAACTAAGCTCTATATCTGTCAATAGTACTTCTGCTAGTGATACAGTAGGATCTACTGAGACCTTATCTGATTTAGAAAATAATAAGCCTTACGAAATATCAAATATAACAGGCCTGAGGATAATGCATAATGATGCTAGTGCTATATCCAGCCTGTCTGATGTAGATACTGTGGTAAGCGTCAAGCCAAGCGGTTTAAGTCTAACTAGATACGAAAAAGATGTAAACGATATTAAACGTGCCGAAAGTGGTTTTTACGATGCCAGCAACACTAAAATATTCTTTACCCCTTCTGTTACGGGTAGCCATTTTGAGGGCTTAAATGAATTTCAAAAGTATACAGCTAATAATAGTAGTGAAGACTCTTTGTTTAGTTTTGTTGGTGAGTCTTACATAACTGGAGCAAATGATACTACTAGTAACTTTGCTGTTAGTGGTTTAACTTTTGAGCCTGTTCATAAATTTTATAACAATCCGTACGTTACTGGTGCTTATACTATAAATGCAGATGATGATGGTAAAACGTTTTTAATTTCTGGCTCTGAAGTAGACTTGACTTTTGAGGGAGAAGACTACTCGTTTGAGATAGCTAATATAGGAGCTAACGACATAACTGCAGGTGGGCAGACTTTTACAAAAGAGGAAATCTCCACTGTTAATATTGCAAGAATAACTAAAATGGCTACTCAGGCAAGCCCTAGTAATATAAGCACTGTAATACCTAGCGTAAACAACTCCACTCAGACAGAAGATACTAAAGGAGACTTTGTTATTGTAGATGGCTTAAGTAAGTTAGACGCCTCTACTATTTCTCAAGATACTACTGTGGTTAATATATCCACGGGTGATTGTGATATTATTGGTTTAACCGCTGCTAATAATCATACGTTAGGTGGCTTGTCTGGCGTTGCTTATAGCGCTAGCAAAGCTAAGCAAAACGTTGTGGACTCTGGGGTGATTGTTCTAGACCACGAAAAGATCGTGCTTACTCCTAATGACGCTTCAGAGACTGTGTTCATTGATACTAATTCTAAAGTCTATTTACCTAGCGGCTTTTCTAATGGTCAAGATGTTACGCTTGTGAACTCAACAGATCATCAGTTGGAAGTCATCCCTGAGTCAGGCTTCTCAGTAGACTCTGCCGCTATTAATTATATACCAAAGAGGGCTGCTAGAAAATTCACTTGTTCTACATCAGCGAATCCGGGAGTCAGAGCGGCTTCTTGGGCCGCAGTAGATGTGGATGTTTTATCTTTTAATCAGCTTAATGTTACTAACTCTGATAATCAATCAGTATTTGTTCATAATGAAAATGTAGATGTTAGGCTTAATTCTACTAGTACTAGCACAGGATTCTTCTTTACTATAACTAGATCTCAGATAGATACTATTGATCTTAGGTCTGACCTTATAGGTCAAGCCAAAACTAGAGTTATAAGAGTATTCATAGATGGTGCTTTAAATTACGTCTCGAAACCGGGCGAGTTGGCCATAACTGTAAAGAAAGAATTGTACGGTTGGTCTTTCGAGAATACACCCGTATTAAGCACTAGTAGTTTAGTTATAGGCCCCGAGTCTAACGGCAAGGTTTATTTAGCTAACGAGGAAGCCGACCAGATAGATATGAAGTTTGATGGAGATGCTACCTACACAAATGATTTTCAAATATTTATTGTCAGTTCTTTAAGTATTGAAGACTTTTCTGTATATCCATCGAGCTCAACAGACTCTCTTAAATTTTACGAAAAAGGCGAAGGCCAGATAGATGAAGACTCTGGTTATACTTCTAATATTTCTAGGTCAAAAGCTATTAGAATTTATAGGGCAGAAGCTGCTACTGGCAAAGAGGTTGGTAAGTTCTTTTTTGAAACTATAATTCAATCTAGCATACAAAAGATTACTCATTCTGCGAGCAATAAAGACCAAGTAATAATAAATTATAATGATTCGACTTCTTTTGAATTACCTGTTCTTGGTGATAATTTTAATGAGAACGTTGACTTTAAAGTAGATATAATAAATTCTTCAAATAGTGAGTCTACTATTTTATTACCTAAAGAGGCGATGTCTTCTGACATAAATAGGCCTGATGATTATGAGACAAGGCCTATAGAAAGCCTTGAAGTTCAGACAATAGACTCTTTCAGCTCTTCGTCTTGTTCTTTTGCTGCTGATACGGAACAGGAAAATCCTTATCAGAAATTCTCATCTACTCAAAGCGAAGCTCTGGATAGAGCTAATACAGTAAATCATGAGGACGTAGTAATATTTGATGGTTCTGCATCTACTTTGGATGTTAAAAGGTTTCTCGGAGATTCCATAGGCGACAAATACACCTTAGCTGATACGCATAGGGAGTTAAGGATATCTGCTTTGGGTGGTAATAAATTCACCTTACATAATCATAACTTTAAAGATAAACAAAAAATAACTTTTGATTTGGCTAACTTAACCGTTGCTGATTACTATCTTGAGAAAAGTTCTTGGAATCCGGATTCTTTTAATGGCACAATTAAAACCGGAACATCCATAAGTCAGGGCGAAACTCTACTTGTTTTTAATACCACTACTGATAAGTTTTTTATATATGTCGATGAAGGTGTTGACAGCGGTAACAGGATACTTGCTCCAATTGAATTCGCTGTAGGAGAAATAAGCAAAGGTCTTGTAGAAGAAACGGATGAGGGCTATCTTTTCACAACTCCTGATGAAGTATTTATATACATAAACAAAGCTGCAGGAGATGGCACTAACAACATAAATAATATAGCTACTAAGGTATTTGATCTTTCTGGTGGCGCATTACAAGGTAAAACCGCTGAGTCAGCGGGCACATCTCTAGCTGGAAACTTAAGCTTAACAGGAGAAGAGACGACTCAATCTCTTTATATAAAGACCGTAAATGAAAATGAGTTTGAGCTTTTTGCTGATGAAGGTCTTTCTAGTCAGGTAACTTCAACAAGTCTTGGCTCATATAATTTCTTTTCTGAATACTTTTATGTGGAAGACAGCTTTTCCACTAACGCTCATATAATAAACTTAAGCGCTGGGTCTACTCAACCTAAAGATTTTTCATCTCAAGAGAATATAGGTAGTGCGTTGGCGGCAAACAAGTATAATGAGTATAATTTAGATAATAGGGGCGTTTATTCAACTACAGATTCTACAGCTTCTGGTGTTTACCTTGTTGATGGCTATAATTCTTCTGATACAACTGATATAACTGCTCTAGACAGTAGCCAAATTTTAATTACTGGCAACTTCTATGCTCAA
>MDSZ01004854.1_pt1 | contig 12239 bp, 11 predicted proteins | sample 811201 | NCBI WGS metagenome assembly MDSZ01 (sample SAMN05326647, study PRJNA326480) | marine metagenome | isolation source: seawater | place: Indian Ocean: North | collected 2010
AATCTCTGTTCTCCTTCTTTCTCCTCCAGACAATAACCCTCCTATATTTTTACGCACATGTTGAAGGGAAAATTCTTCCAATAAAACTTCACATTTTTCTTGTTGATTTTTCTTTGATAAATTTGTCATTTCTAAAACAGATAAAATATTATCTTCTACGGTCATACTTCTGAAAATTGAAGCTTCCTGTGCTAAATAACCAATTCCTAACTGCGCTCTTTTATACATAGGTAATCTTGTAATCTCTAAATCATTAAGAAAAACATGACCATCATTTGATTGTAATAAGCCCACCATAATATAAAATGATGTAGTCTTTCCTGCTCCATTTGGCCCTAAAAGACCTACGATTTCACCTTGTTTAACATTTAGTGAAACACCATTTACGACAGCTCGTTTACCGTAGTATTTAAATATATTATCCGCTCTTAAATTCATAGATTTAATTTTTGTCTATTTTTTATGACCCTACTACATATCAGAATACTAATCTCGTATAATATTATAATTGGCATAGATACTAAAATTTGAGATGTTATATCAGGTGGCGTAATAACAGCTGATAGAATTAAAGTACACACAATTGCATGTTTACGATAAATTCTCATTAGTTCCGGTGTGATTAAGCCAGACTTAGCTAAAAAATAAACCACAACAGGCAACTCAAAAATAATACCGTTCGCTAAACATACTGTACTAACAGTAGAAATAAAAGATGTTAAGCTAATTTGATTAGCTACATTAGGACTTACTTGATAAGAACCTAAAAAATTAACTGATAATGGTGATATAACATAGTAACCAAATAAGATCCCTATAAAAAACAATAATGAGCTTACACAAACAATCAATTTTACCTGACTAGCTTCATTTTTATATAGTGCTGGTCGAATAAAACGCCAAAATTCCCAAATTATATATGGAAAAGCTAAAATAAAACCTGAAAGAAAAGATACTTTAATGTGTGTAGAAAATTGACCGCTCATCGTTATATTCATCAAAGTAAATGGTGATTCCTTCAGGCATAAAGCATCATTTAAACCTAATAAATTAGACATCTTACATAAAAACTTATATGTAAAAAAATCTGGATTCTTAGGGCCAAGTAAAATAATATCAAAAATAAATTGCTTAAAAACAAAAGCCCCTATTGCAAAAAACAATATCGCAAAAAGAGAACGGATTAAATGCCATCTAAAAATTTCTAAATGGTCTAAAAATGACATTTCTGACTTATTATCACTCATTTAAACTAGCCCCTCTTTAATTATTTCATGAATATGTATAATCCCTTTATATTCTTTACCAGACATTACAATTAGTTGACTAATATTATTTTTTTTCATAATGTTAAGCGCATCATAAGCCAATGCTGAAATATCAACTACCTTAGGACGTAAAGACATAATATCTCTAGCTTGAAAATCAATAAAAGAGCCTCCTTTTTGCAACATCCTCCTTAGATCACCATCTGTAATAATACCTTGTAATTCGTTACCTTCTAAAACTGCTGTTGCGCCTACTCTATTTTTGGAAATCTCAATAATTATTTTTTCAATCTTATCACTAAGATTTACAGAAGGAATATCATCTCCTGAGAGCATATCTGACACTTTTAGATACAAACGTTTACCCAATATACCTCCAGGATGAAAACGAGCAAAATCTTTATCTGAAAAACTCTTACTTGCTAATAAAGTAACTGCTATGGCATCTCCCATAACTAATTGTGCGGTTGTTGAAGATGTAGGAGCTAAATTGTTTGGGCATGCTTCTTTCTCAACACTAACGTCAATAAAATAATCAGATTCTTTAGCTAAGTAAGATACTATATTTCCTGTAATAGCAATAATTAAATTACCCATCTTTTTAATATAAGGTAATAATGTTTTAATTTCAGATGTATTACCACTTTTAGAAATAAATATTACAATATCATCTTGTTGAATATTACCTATATCACCATGTATGGCGTCAGCAGCATGCAAAAAAATAGCTGGTTGACCTGTTGAATTGAATGTGGCTACAATTTTATTAGCAATATTTGCACTCTTACCTATTCCTGCGACAATTAATCTGCCTTTAGAATTTAGTATCTCTCTTATAACCTGAACGTAGTTGTCATCGATTTTATCTTTAAGTTTGGTAATCGCATCTAATTCTACTGCTATAGTTTGTTTACCAATATTTATTATCTCCTTTGAAGATTTCATAAATTAAAATAGTATATTCGTTCTTTAATAATTTAACATATAAAAAACAAAAATATTACATTTTATACAATAAATGACTCTTTCAAGTAAAACACTACTAGAAAATCTAAAAAGTATTTTTGGATTTAATAAGTTTAGAGCAAGCCAAGAAGAAATTATACATAATCTTTTAAAAGGAGATAATACTATGGTAATTATGCCAACAGGAGGGGGAAAATCCATGTGCTATCAATTACCTGCCTTGCTATCTGATGGTTGTGCAATTGTTGTATCTCCCCTAATTGCTTTAATGAAGAATCAAGTTGATGTACTAAGAGGATATTACCAAGATGAGAGTATTGCACATGTCCTTAACTCTTCATTATCAAAAACACAAATCTCACAAGTTAAAGAGGATATAAAACTAAACAAAACTAAACTCTTATATGTAGCTCCGGAATCTCTTGTTAAAGAAGAAAACTGTCAATTTCTGAATTCTGTAAAAATATCTTTTTATGCGATTGATGAGGCTCATTGTATTTCAGAATGGGGACACGACTTTAGACCTGAATATAGAAAACTGAGACAAATAATTAATTCAATTGGAAAAGCACCTGTTATTGCACTTACTGCAACAGCTACACCAAAAGTCAGACAAGATATAATGAAAAACCTAGAAATTCATGACGCAAAAGTATTTCTAGATTCATTTAACCGAAGTAATTTATTTTATGAAATCAGACCTAAAAAAGATGTTGCTAAACAAATCATCCAGTACATTAACAATCATAAAGGAGAATCTGGAATTGTATATTGTCTAAGTCGTAAAAAAGTAGAAGAAATTGCTGAAACCCTACAGATTAATAACATCAAAGCCCTTCCTTATCATGCTGGTCTTGAAGCTAAAAAGAGAGCTGCTCACCAAGAGGCATTTCTAATGGATGATTGTGATGTAATTGTTGCTACTATTGCTTTTGGAATGGGTATTGATAAGCCAGACATAAGATATGTAGTTCATCATGATATCCCTAAAAGCTTAGAAGGATACTACCAAGAAACAGGAAGAGCTGGACGAGATGGAGGAAAAGGAGATTTAATCACTTTCTATGATCATAAAGATATTGAAAAACTAGAAAAATTTTTACAAGGTAAGGCTGTAGCAGAACAAGAAGTAGGTCGTTTACTGATAATGGAAACAATTGCTTTTTCTGAAACCTCAATATGTAGAAGGAAATATCTCCTACACTATTTTGGGGAAGAATTTGAAGCTAAAAACTGTAATAACATGTGTGATAATTGTAAATCACCAAAAGATAAAATTGAAGGAAGCGAATACGTTAAATTATTATTAAATGCAGTAATTGTATGTCGAGAACGATTTAAACCAAAAGAAATGGCATATATTATGATGGGGCAAAGCAACTCTTTAATCAAACAACACATGTCACAAATTTCTGAAGTATTTGGAACAGGTCAACATAAGACATTAGGATTCTGGCATTCAATTATTAGACAGGTATATGTCAAACAACTATTAACAAAAGAAATTGAAAGTTATGGGACTCTAAAAATGACAGAGCAAGGGAAAAATTTCCTAGAAAATCCATATAAAATTCAAATAACAGAAGATCATGATTACGAAAACACAGAATCTATATCAGTATCAAATCAAAAAGGTATTGCCATGGACACTACTCTGTATAATATGCTTATAGATCTTAGAAAAAAAATTGCTAAACAGAAGCAAATCCCTCCTGCTATTTTATTTATGGAACCTTCAATTGTTGACATGGCTAATCAATACCCAACAACACTTGATGAAATGTCTCAAGTACAAGGAGTAGGACAAGGAAAAGCAAAAAAATATGGCGAAAAATTTATTGAATTAATTAAACAATATGTTACTGAAAATAATATAGAAAGACCACAAGATATTGTTGTAAGAACAGTTGCAAATCAAAAATCAAATAAAATATATATTATACAATCATTAGATAAAAAATTACAAATCGATGATATTGCTAAAGGTAAAGCATTAACTATAGAAGAGTTAATTACAGAAATGGAAGAAATAGTGATAACAGGAACTCGCCTAAACCTTGATCATATTATACTAAATATGATGGATCAAGAAGAGCGAGAAGACATATATGATTTCTTTAAAAACACTACTGATTTTTCATTTAATGAAGCAAGAATAGAATTTGAAGAAGATGAATTTACAGATAATGAAATAAGATTATTAAGAATTGATTTTATATCAAATGTTGCAAATTAAATATTATGAAAACACTAATAATATCTAGCTCTCTGTCTAAAAATTCAAGATCCTTCTTATTATGTCAATATGTAAATAAAAAGCTTATTTCTAAAGGATATAATACAGAAATTATTGATTCAAGAGAAATACCTATGCAGCCATGCCATCTAGAAAAAACTCATGAAATGAAAGAACTTGAAATGAAAATAGATAAATGTGATAATATTATAATTGGTATGGGTGTACATTGTTATAGTATAAATGACTCATTAAAAATATTATTGGACTCATGTTTCTCTAAGGCTATTGGGAAATTTTATGGAATCCTTTGTGCTGCAGGGGGAGAAAAAAGCTTTCTTTCTACTATGCATCTAAGTCAGATATGTATGAATGAATGGCATATGATACAATTACCTAGAATAGTTTATGCAACTAAAAATGATTTTGATGAAAATGAGATATCTTCTAAAGAATTAATAGCTAGAATTGAAATGTTTACAAATGATTTCTTAACAATAGGTAAAAAATTATCAGACTAGCACTTAGCAGCTATATATGCCATAAGCCCCATACCTATTTTCAAAGATTCTTCATCTATATTAAATCGAGCTGTATGCAACCCATGATTAATACCCTTGTCAATATTTGCTGTTCCAAGGCGATAAAAACAAGATGGAATCTCACGTGAAAAATATGCAAAATCTTCTGCAGTCATCCTTGAAGAAAGATTTATGACATTATTTTTACCTAAAAATTCCTTGGCAAAATCTATTAGTGATAATGTTAAAGATTTATCATTAATTAGTGAAGGGTAGCCTTTTTTAATCACAAAATTTAATTTAACATTATATTTTTTTGCAATATGATCTCCTATTAGTCTCATCTTAGTATGCGCCTTATTTCTAAAATCTTCGCAAAGAGTTCTAAAAGTTCCTTTTAAATGAACGTTATCAGGAATAACATTACCATGCCCCAAACCTTCAAAAAATCCTATTGCAAAAACAGAAGAATACTTATCCAACGGCATAAAAAAATCATTTAAATCTAAGATCAGTCTAGATGCAGCAAGTATTGGATTATTGTAAGTATGAGGTAATGCAGCATGTCCTCCAATTCCTTCAATATATATTTCAATTTCATCAGCAGAAGCCATATATTGTCCTGGACAAAAACCAACCTTACCTACTTCTAAATCTGGAAAAACATGCTGACCTATAACTTTTTCTACACTAGGAGACTTTAGAACACCTTCCTTTATCATTTGCTTCGCACCTCCTGGAAATTGCTCTTCTGCAGGCTGAAATATAAATTTTATTGCGCCATCCCATTCTTGCTTTAATGTGTTTAGAATTTTTAATGTGCCTAAAAGAGAAGCTGTATGAGCATCATGACCACAGGCATGCATTACTCCTTGATTAACAGACTTATAACTGATAGAATTTTTTTCCGTAATAGGCAATGCATCAAAATCTGCGCGCAAAGCAATTGTTCTAACATGATTATTTCTACCTTTAATTAATACAACTATGCCTGTATCTGCTATATTTTCCGTAAAAGGAATATTCCACTTATTAAGTATTGATTTAATATATGCCGATGTTTCATGTTCATTAAAAGATAACTCAGGATATTTATGGATATGTCTTCTAATAGAAACTATCTCATCAAAAAATTCATTGCTAAGATTCTTAATTTTTTCGATCATTTAGAAAAAATAAGCTTAATTGATCCTATTAGCATAATAATTCCAAATACTCTTCTAACTGTACTTGCAGGTAAAGATAATGACAACTTAGATCCAAAATAACCTCCTATTACAAATGTACAAGCAATAATTAAAGCATATTCCCATTTTACAAAACCTGCCTTATAATAATTCATAGCAGCTAAAATTCCAATAGGAGGTAACATAGCAAAAAGTGTTGTCCCTTGAGCGTGATGTTGCTCTAATCCTAAACAAAGAATAAGTAGGGGAATTATCAAAATACCACCACCTACACCAACAAAACCACTTAGTGTTCCTGCTAAAAAACCTATAATAATTAAAATTATAAATACTGATAAGGTCATAGTACAAAGATAAATATGGAACCACAGAAATACTACATTAAAATTTATAATTTTAACATACTAATTAACATATATTTGTCAATCTAATTATAATGTGATGAAAATAAAAACTTTTACCTTTAACTCTTTTCAAGAAAACACATATATTCTTTATGATGAAACAAAAGAATGTATAGTCATTGATCCTGGATGTTATACTGAGGAAGAAAAAGAAGTCTTATCAAAATTTATTAATAATAATGAATTAACGCCTGTTAAATTGATTAATACCCATTGTCATATTGATCATATATTTGGCAATAAATATGTAAGTGAAAAATGGAATTTAGATTTATATGCAAATAGTTTAATATTACTTAAAGAAGCAAAAAGCATAAGTAATTTATATGGATTTAATAATTATGAAGACTCACCAAAACCTAAATTTCTAATAGAAAATAACCAAATTATTAAATTTGGCAAACAGCAATTAAAAGTTCTCTATACTCCAGGACACTCTCCAGATCACGTATGTCTTTATAATAAAGAAAATGATCTGCTTATTGCTGGAGATCTAATATTTAAAGAAAGTATTGGTAGATATGATCTTCCAGGTGGAGACTACGACATATTAATTAATAGTATTAAAGAACAAATAATATGCCTACCGGATAATACTAAAATATTCTCTGGACACGGTCCTGCAACGATATTAGAGTATGAAAAGAAAAATAATCCTTATTTAAATTAACTGAAATTGCTCTATCTTTTCTCATAATCTAAAATCAATAAATAATACATTAATATTCCAAGTATATATAATACTGCCGTTATATAAAATATGTATGCATAAGGCAGCCCTTCAGATTTTAACCATCTAAATATTTGTGAACTAAAGAACCAACTTCCACTCCAAATAGCAGCCATAATAGCACTTAACATTTCTTGATTTTTTTTACCAACATAATTCATAGTAAGCTCAGAAGTCATAGGTGCAGCCATATTCATTAAAGGAGCTCTTAACCAATAAAATATTACAGCTATAGGAAATGCCCAAAAAAAATCAGAATAAAACTCCATTGTAGCAAGTATTACTAGTGCAAGAACCGCAGCTGCCTGAGTAAAAGTAATACCTTTCCTAAAACCTAATTTATTTTTTAAATTAGGCACTAATAGTGCTAAAAAAGCAACAAGAACACTTGCTACCCCTCCAATTAATGCAAATTGTGAAGAATCTATTTGGAAGTTATGAAAGAAAAACAAATTGATAAAGGGTATAGTAAGGCCGGCGCCAATAGCAATAATTAAAGTTGGAATAATTGCATTTAATAATAAATTCCAATTATAAGATTGTATTTGAAATTTATCGCTCGCATCACTTACATCATCTTTTTTAATTTTTAACACATAAAAAAATCCAATAAATCCAAACAATGAAATTAAAAAAAGAATCACCCCCTCATTTATATTAACTGTAAATTTTCCAAAACCAAAGATTATTAATCCACTCAATATAGATCCAAAACTATGAGTAGAATAACTTAAAGAAATAGCATGGGATTGTTTTTTGACTTCAATATTTCTCATAATATATGGTAATGAACTAACCTGAAATAATGTGAATACTATTCCCCATAAAACAAAACAAATAGTTAAATATTCATATAATCCATATTCAATTAATAAAACTAATGAAATAGCAATAATTGGCACACCTAAACTACCAAAAATGAAAAATGGTTTTAATTTTTTTTGTCTGATATAAAACCCTAATGGAAAAGCTAAAGCCATAACCGCTAAAAAACGATATGAAATAAAATTAGCGATATCAGGATCTGAGAAGCCTTTTTTTGATAAATAAATATTCAAAATCAGAAAAAAAGCAGCGCCAACTAAATGAATAAAAAATTGCGCCCTAATTAACAATAAAATATGTTCATCAAGACTTAAATAACTATCTATTATCTTTTTCAAAACAATATTATTGTCTAAATTCTGATAATACTTCAAGAACTGTACGAAATGCCAATGCTCTATCTCTATAGCGCTTAATATGCTTAGCTTGTAAATCTGCCGCATAATGTGATTGGTACTTTTTTAATGTCTGCAGAGATTTACATGAGTAAGCTATAGCAAAAGTATTTTCATCATTTTTATCTGTAACTAACCTTTGAAATTTTGCTTCTGTAAAACAACCTGTATTTATAACCTCAGGGATATGTGTCTCTTTCATCCATTTAATCCAATCTTTACGAATACTATTTTCAACACTTACAGTTACATTATAAATTATCATTTTATTTTTTTAATTAATTATACAATTACTGAATATTATCTCCTCTAATTTCTCTGAATCTCCTTCTAGAATCTGATGCAAAAATACTGCTATTATATTCTAAAATAATCTTTTCATATAAGCTCTTAGCTTTTAATTCATCATTTAATATATTATCATATAATATAGCTAATGAATAAATCGCATCATCAGCCAATATATCATAACTCCATTCATTAATAATATTATTATACATTTTAATAGCTGCAGATATATCATCTAATGCAATATATATTTCTGCTTTACGCATATAAATCTCATCAGTTAGAGTATGTGAAGGGAAAATAAATAATAACGAATCATATTTAACAAGAGCTTCATTATACTTTTGCTGATATTTTAATAAATCAGCCTTAGCAAAATACTCCATTGCAATATTTGAAGTGTCTAAATTTAAATTGTCAATAATCAATAATGACAACTTCATTGCATCATTTGCTATTAACTTGGAAGTTGATGTCTTTAAAACTTCTAATTGTGCTTGAGCCCAAGTAAAATCACCTTGATAATAAGAAACTTTTGCTGATCTTAATTTTGCTTCATGACCTAGTGGATGTTCTTTAAAAGATTTTTCTACTTGCGCATAATATAATAACGCATCCCATATATTTCCTGATAATAACATTACATCTGCATACTCAATTTTACATTCTGCTAAATCTATATCTGATATCTGTATGATATTCATTACATCCTCTAATATATGCTGAGCAGAAACTAAATCATGCATATAGAAAGCTTTAAAATGAGCGTAATTAGAAAATAGAAGTACAGTATGTTTATTTTTTCCTAATTCACGGATTTTCTCTAGATATAAATTATCTATCGCGCTAATATCTTTACCTTGTTTTAGCAGGCTTTTTGTAAGTGCATAAATTTGATTTATACTCGCATCTATATATAAAAAATTATCTTTACCTTTAGTTAAAATATAATTATACGCTTCTAAAGCTAAATCATACTCTTCTTTATCTAAAAAGAAATCTCCCATATCATAAACCTCTTCTCCATTATCATGAGATCTTCTATCTAAAGCTTTTGCCTGCCTAAGTGCCATCTCGAATTGATCATTTTGCATAAAAATCCAAATAAGAAGTTCTGAAAAATCGATTCTATCTTTCTCTTGTTTAACATATGGCAATAATAATTTTCTTACAAGCTGATAATTATCATAATTTTTAATACCATTATTATCTAAAAAGTATTGAATCTTTTGTGTTATAACCTTTTTCCTATTAGGAAGATAATACAACTCATCTAGATATGTTTTAATCATTAAATCTAATTTTCCTAAACTTAAGTAAAGTTCTGCCTTCTGCATTCTAAAACTTACTGCTTCATTTTTTTTTTCTGCAAGCAAATAAATATTTAATGCCTGTGAATACATATCATGTCTTTTAAAAATATTTGCTAAACTTATAGTCTCAGACATCTGGCCATTCATTATATCAAATACCTTGTTATAATTTTGATCTGCCTTCTTTTTATTTCCATTTTTTTCTTGAGCAATCGCTATTTGCAACTGATAATTTAAGTTCTTGGGATATTTCCGAAAAGCTTTTCTTGCTAATTTTTCTGCAGATCTATAATCTTGAATATTAAATAAACATGAAATATATGGCCTATAATCAGAAACAGAAAAATCATTCTTAAAAATATCACTATAAATTTCTATGGCCTTATAGTACTCTCCATTAATATAATAGTTATAAGCTAAATTTTTTTGATTTTTCTGTCCAAAAACAAATAATGATACAAATAAAAAAATAACAACTAATCGCATCTACTTTATAATATCAAATCCTGTATAAGATTGTAAAGCTTTAGGTATTTTTATACCTTCCGTATTTTGATTATTCTCAATAATAGCCGCATAAATTCGTGGCAATGCTAAAGCGCTACCATTCAAAGTATGACATAATTTTTTCCTACCATCCTTTGCTTTATAACGTAACTTTAATCTATTTGCCTGATAGCTCTCAAAATTTGAAACAGAACTCACTTCCAGCCATCTTTTTTGTCCAGCAGAATACACTTCAAAATCAAAGGTAAGAGCTGATGCAAAACTTAAATCCCCTCCACAAAGCCTCAGTATCCTATATGGTAATTCTAAATCATCGAGTATACTAGAAACATGCTCAACCATCATATCTAAAGTTTCATATGATTTATCAGGATGCTGCACCTGAACAATCTCTACTTTATCAAACTGATGCAATCTGTTTAATCCTCTAACATCTTTTCCATAAGAACCAGCTTCTCTTCTAAAGCAAGGAGTATATGCAGTACATTTAACAGGTAAATCTTCAAGGATCATATTGCGAAAAAAATTTGTTACTGGAACCTCTGCTGTTGGAATTAAATATAAATTATCTTCACCAACACAATACATCTGACCATCCTTGTCAGGAAGATTAGCTGTGCCAAAACCTGATTCCTCATTAACCAAATGTGGCGGCAAAAACTCCTTATATCCTGCTGCTATATTTTTATCAAGAAAATAAGCAATTAATGCCCTTTGTAATTTGGCTCCTTGCATAGTATAAACAGGGAATCCACTTCCTGTAATCTTATTTCCTAATTCAAAATCAATTAAAGAATAATCTTTTGTAAGCTCCCAGTGCGGCTTAGCATTCAATGCTAATTTAGGCAAAATACCTGATTCTTTAATTACAATATTATCTTTATCTGAACTTCCTTTAGGAACAGATAAATGTGGGACATTAGGAATCTGAACTAAATTATTTCTAATCTTTCTTTCTAATTTAATTTGTTGATCCTGCAATAACTTAACATCTTTTTTTATTTGCGCTGATTCTAACCTTAACTTATCTGCAATATTATTTTTTCCTTGTTTATATAATTCTCCTATCTCTTTAGCAATTTTGTTTCCTTTTGCTAATAATTTATCTGTTCGTTGCTGTACTGCCTTTCTCTTATCATCTTGCTCAATTATATCCTTGATTAAATCCTCAGCATTGAATTTTTTAACCTTAAGCAAAGAAATATAATTTTTTTTATGTGTTCTTATATCATTAACATGTAACATAATCAAAGTAATTTAATTAATCTGAAACAAATGTAAATAAAAAAACTCTTGAGCAATCAAGAGTTTTTCTAATATTAAATAAATTTAAAATTATTAATTTATAGTTTCAACTGACACATAAGATTTATTATTTCTTTTCTTAGTAAATTTAACTATCCCATCTCTTAAAGCAAATAATGTATGGTCTTTACCAATACCTACATTTTCTCCTGGATTATGAACAGTACCCCTTTGACGAACAATAATATTACCCGCAATAATATTCTGCCCTCCAAAAATTTTAACACCTAATCGTTTACTATGTGACTCTCTACCGTTTTTTGAACTACCAGCTCCTTTCTTATGTGCCATAAT
>MDSZ01264353.1_pt1 | contig 12239 bp, 11 predicted proteins | sample 811201 | NCBI WGS metagenome assembly MDSZ01 (sample SAMN05326647, study PRJNA326480) | marine metagenome | isolation source: seawater | place: Indian Ocean: North | collected 2010
ATCAATCATGTTGTATTCTCGAGTAGGGTCTGCTCCGTGGTTTGGCTCGGTATTGTCCCAATCACAGTACAAGTCAATATGATCTGCACCTATCATGTCCAGCAATTTGACCATCGCAGGGCCGGGTACTGCGTTACCGCAATCTACTGCAACTTTCACTGGTCTGGCTAATTTACCTGTGGATGCTACAATTGCTTCCAAGTATTTGTCTTCATGGGGATTATCGATTCTTTCACCAGTACCCTCTCTGAAATCACCAGCCAAAAATACGTCTTTTAATTCCTGAATTTCTTCACCCGCTAGGGGCAATGTTCCCCTGCACATTTTGAATCCGTTGTGTGTAGGCATTGGAAGGTGAGATGCTGTAACCATAACTCCTCCATCTACAGGTAAAGTCCAGCAAGCATGATACAAACAACCGGTTGAAACGATTCCCAAATCCAGTACTCTGACACCAGAATCTACTAGCCCTTGAATTAGATTTGAGGCATATCCAGGGCTTGATTTTCTGATGTCTCTTCCGACTGCAAATGATTCACATTCGAGATATGTCGCCATTGCTCTACCTAGTCGATAAGCAAAGTTTTCGGACAACTCATCTTCAGCCAAACCACGAATGTCGTAGGCTTTGAAGCAGTGAACAGGCCACTCTCCCATGTGTAGGCGTGAGAGTCTTATCGTATGACTTCATCTCCTAGTAAGGAATGAAATTATCAATCCAATTGTAAGGAATATTCCCCATTCAAAAATCACACCACTCCACCACGCAACCAACGTAAAGGCGGTCAATATAGGAAGGCTGATTTTCAATAATTTTGGCCATGTCATCAAGCCCTCAGGTGCTTTCTCTAGGTATGGTGTACCTGGCATTTTACCAACTCAATTGTAACTTGAATCGATTGCCTGAACGACGATTTCTACTTTTGCACCCGCAGGCAGTGCGCCCGCCTCGAAAGCCGCTCTTGCAGGTTTGATCTCCATAGAATCAACCCATTCGCCGTATACTTCGTTCATCGCTTGAAAGTCTGAAATATCATCGAGCAGAACTTGTGCGAAACAAACGGACTCTTTTGTTACTCCAGCAGCAGCGAGTAAAGCATCGATTTTTGCGAGCGCACCGGCTGTTTGAGAAGCCGTGTCATCTCCTGCCTCAACATCGATTTGGCCAGATAGCCAAATTACTCCACCTGCTCTGACTCCGGGGGTGTAAGGTCCATACAATTTCGTTCCTGGAACACTAATCGCTTCCTTCTGCATATTATGACGCACTAAACGGTGGCACATCAAAATAGCCCGTCAATGTCGTCGGTTTATGTCGACGGGCTGGGTTGTAGATCACCCAGCCCATGCAAGGCTACTAGCACCCATAATGCGTGAGTTATCCACGCCAGATGATGTGATTATTGCTTGTGAGCGCCAAGAAGTTCGCTCGATGATAGAGAAAAGCGACGGTCATTTACCTCGCAGAAGAACTGTTTGGGTTCCAAGACCAGTTGGAAAAGGAAAATTTCGCAAGGCTTGGACCCGAAGTAGAATATCAAAAAAAGCTCTAAAATCAGTGACTAAAGTTGTCTCTGTTGGAGCCCCAATAGAATTGCGAGTAGCGCCAAAAAAAGCAAGACGTATCTATATTACTGATACAGAAATAAATCATTTAGCGCACAATCTATCGAAGCCAACCGATGTAATTATTCCAACTCATTTCATCGATAATTTGGCTGGCCCATTGATGAAAAAGAAATGCAGATTTCACCGAATAGATGGGCTACATGGCCATGTGCATCTCCACCCACATATCCGACCAAGTTCTATCTGCAACCCTCCTAAAGTACTGATCAGAAGACTGATTGGAAATGGTATTCATGATAGAGAGGAGATAGTTTCTATACCTAGAGAATGGCATGAGGGCTTGGATATAACAAACGCCGACGAAAATCAATATGCTGAGAACCCTTGGGATTTGACAACTAAAATTTCACAAATGGATGGCGTGATTACACAATCAGTTACACTGGCAAGTGAGGCCGTATTGCTTGGTGTTCCAACTCTGCTGGTTAGTAAAGCAGAGAGAGGTTTCTTGCACAGACTTGTCGATGGCGGCTATCCTCTCTTCATAGCAAGAGATGCAGAAGAGTCAATATTTGCAGCGTGGTTGGCAGGTTTGCATTTGACCGACGCTTTGGAGGAACCAGATTGGCCTAATACTAGGTCAGAACTGATTGACTTCATTAAGGATTGAGAGATGGTCTCCAGCCATCTCTTTGATTTCAGAAATTTTGTACCATCTAGCGCTTTCTGCATCATCTCCAGCGGTTGGCTCTCCACTTGCACACACGAGATATGCCAAGGATACAACGTGGCCTCGAGGGTCTCTGGTTGGCTTTCCTCTAACACATAAAATTTTGACAACTTCGCCTTCGACTCCACATTCCTCTTTCAGTTCACGAAGTACAGAATCTTCGGGGTCTTCTCCTTTGTCAACAAAACCACCAGGAAACGCCAGCATTCCCTTCCATGGCTCTCTTCCTCTTTCGATAAGCAGAACCTCATTTTCGCGAATTACAACAGCATCTACAGCCAGTGATGGCTGAGGCCATTGACCACACTCATCGCAGCTTGGCATTTCACTCACCAAATCTACGCTTGCGTGCTTGATATGTCTGAATAGCCTTGAGTAGTTCCTTCTTTGAAAAGGATGGCCAGTATACATCAGTGAAGTACAGTTCTGTATATGCCATCTGCCATAGTAGGAAATTTGAGATTCTCTCTTCACCAGAGGTTCGAATTACCAAGTCTGGGTCTGGCATATCTGCGGTATACAGTCTGCGACTTACCTCTTCTTCGTCTATTGATTCAAGCGATAAATCCCCTGACGCATGATCTTCAGCAATCGATTTAATTGCTCCTAGCATTTCTTCCCTACTGCCATATGCTAAACAAACCGTGAAAGTGTATTCCTCATAACCAGCGGTTTTTTCTTCAGCGTAAGTGATTGCTTCATTAACAGATTCAGGGAGTAATTCTCGTCTACCTATAATCTGAACTTTGACTTTATTTTCATGAATTCTTTCGTCGTCAGCAATATCACGCAAGCCTTCGATATACAGGTCAAACAAACCTTTCAATTCTTTATCTGGTCGGTTCAGATTTTCTGTCGAAAGAGCGTAAACTGTGAAGTAATGTATGTTTAATTCTAAAACCCAGTCTAGAACTTGTTCCAACTTCATTTTACCCATCTTATGCCCTAATCCTGTCTGGAGAGCCTTGGACCAAGCGAATCGTCTATTGCCGTCCATGATTATTGCAAGGTGGTTAACTTTCTCCGGGTGCTCTTTCACTTCTCGCAGTAGTTTAGCTTCAACAGCGGAACCCAATACGTCTCCGAGGCGATTACTGATGCCCATATCATCGCCCCCTCTAACTCTCCGATTGCCTTCAACCGTTTGAGTTAATCCCCGCCTCCCCCTCGGCTCTAATAATGGAGTCCCATGCTTGGTGGCCAAAGGGCATCGCTTTGTCACATGGTGATAACTCCATTACAACCTTATGGGGCACTATGCCATTGCACATTCCCGAGCCTAGCATAGAGTGGTGGAATGCAATGGAAGGCACTTGGGGAGAGTGGCCCGAGGCAAAAAAGATGGAACTACTTAGTGAAAATAGAACTGGAATGTGGTATGATATAGGTGATTTCAAAGCACTAATAATTCCAATTCCTACAGGCAAACAAACGTCGCGATTGTGGAGAAATCCACAACTTAGAGCGTCACTAGAAAAGCATCTTCAATTGCCAATTGCGGGCGTCGACAAAGATGGTGACCACATTCTTGTTTATCCAAAAAAAGAACGAAGAGAGATATCAGCGAAGTCTTTGGCTGGATTACACAATGCTCTAATCGCCGGGAATTGGAATACCCCTCAAGATGAATATGGTTGGAATGACCGTTTGAAAAAAATCGAGGACACGCTCAAGACAAGCACGCTTTGGCGTGCTCCCCACAGTTACAACACAATCGGTATTCCTAGAATTGAATTGGACGGCATGATGCCTGTTCCAATTCCTTTGAGCGAGTCGATTCTATGGAAGAAGGATACCAACCTTCCAATGATCCGACAAGTCATGAAGCATGGAGTCATGCTTGAGTGGAGGAATTTGATGTTGAAGAGATATTGTGGTGAGGACGTTATGAGAACAGCCACAGGAGGCGTTGCCCACATCATCTATGATCTGAAATTACTCGAGAAAGCAGAAGCGACGGCTTTTGATTTAGATTCGAAAGAATTGGACAAATATCTCGATGGAGTCGACAGATTCCAAGCAAGATTAGGGATAATGCGACTTATGCTAATGGGAAGCCCGCTTGCTATTATCGGATTGATAGCATCTTACATGTTAGGGCGAGCTGGAGAATTTGAAAACCCGAGTATTGGGTATTGGACATTCGGAATTATTTGGCTGATTTCAGCAGTTGCCTACACTCTGACCGAACCTGATTGGCGTCAAGAACTGTGACGCCTGCGGTTGTCGTGGAAGTTCAATTGGTGGGTTTTTGCTAGTTCCATTACCTCGATCAAGAAACCGTCTCTTGCTTCCCTCTCGATTTTTCCACTGCTGATATTCCAGTAAATATTGCATCCTATGTCAATAGCATCTGGGCCGAGAGCTGATACTCTTGCGAAGGAATCCTCCTCCTTCATGGTCTTTTCATGGCCTGAAATAAGATTTGTAACTCCATCACAGAAATCAGAAACCTTTGTTGGGTCAGAATTGATATCCAATTTGAAAATTGGTTGCCATCTTCTGAATCTACGCTTGCCCCAATTTTCTACCGGGGTGTTTGCTAGATTTGCATTTGGCATTGTAATCACAGTATCTAGGCTGGTTCGAATTAAGGTTGTCCGTAGTCCTATTTCCATTACTTCGCCTTCAACTGAACCTATTACGACCCAGTCGCCGACTTGAAAAGGTCTGTCGAGAAGTACGGTTGTTGCCCCGAAAATGTTCGAAATTGTATCTTGAGCTGCAAGTGCTAGGGCAAGACCAGTTATTCCTAGTCCAGCAACCATAGTTGTCAAGTCAAATCCAAGCGCATCGGCGATGAAAACTAATCCAAATACAACAATCAAGAATCGCATTATGCTCTCGGCTGCTGAGACGACGGTTTTCTGCGAACCATCCAATACACCGTCGTCATCAGTCCACATTACGAATGCATGAATAACTCCAACGAATCTGAAAGCGGTCACAACAAGGGCCACTACCATGACTAGTTGAAGCGTAGAGACAATCAAATTCATATCTTCGACAAGATTGATTCCTGCCCAGCTTCCGGCGGCTACTCCAAGTGCTTTTCCAGAATTCGATAGTGCTTCTTTTGCTACATCGCTACCTACGCTGATGCTGCCGAAAATTTTAGGGAAAACTATGCCCGTTATTTCTCGAATTACCAAGATGATAATCAATAACAATCCAGCGGTAATTAAACCCTCGATGCTGACTCCGTACACTTCTTTGTCGTGACCCGGGATAGCTTCAACTATTCTCTGCATAATAGTCTCTCAAATACTAAGGAAGATGTTGTTTTCGCTTCTAATTATTCATAATAGCCCCCTTTAGGGGCTAATCCACTGACGCGACGCTTTGAAGAGGGGATGTGGTTTGGAAGGGTCCGGTAGCCATGCGTTTTGAGTCCAGAAAAACTTCGCTAACGATTTTACTTCTACCCTTTTTGCTATCATTTTTATCGCCGATAGTGAGTTCTTCTTACAATCAAGACGCCGAAGAAGGGCTTGCACCATGGGAGATTTGGGACCAAGATGATGAGGGCAAATACATATCTTGCGAATTAGACGAAAATGATAATGCCCAGTGCGACTATATTTTCCCTTGGGGCGGTGATGAAATGATGCAATTCAAAGAATACTACACCTTTGATACAATAAGGGATAGAATGATGAGAATTGCAGCAGATAATCCGGACATTATCCAATTCCATGAGGGATTAAACGGTGGAATAAATGCCCGAGGCGAGGAGACTACTGCTGATACATACAAAGGATGGGAATACAGAAATCCATCACCTTGGCTGAAAATTACAGGTGATGTAGAGGGTGGAGAATACAACGCTTTCAATGGCGATACCGGAAATTACGCTGACAGGCCGGACGTAATGATTGTCGGTAATCATCACGCAAGAGAGTGGATGAGCCATACAACTCCGATGTTATTTTTGGAAACTGTAGCCTATTACTACGGAGGCGGTCCAGTCGATAACGACGGTGATGGTCAATTTGACGAAGACCCATTCGGAGATGCTGATGGAGACGGTCAAGTAGATGATGATGGAGATTGTCTTGCATTAGAGGCTCAATATCAGGACAGTAATGGTGACGGAAAACCGTGCAACCCCGGAGACTTTGGTGTTGATGAAGACTTCAGCGAGGTCGAGTTAACCAATGATATCAACAATCGTGAAATTTACCTCATTCCTCTTTTGAATACAGACGGTTTCATTTACGACCAGACAATCTTCTGCCCAGCACCAGCTTGGGAATCTTGCCCTAGTGGAGGTTGGAGAAAGAACCTAAGGAACAATGGTCCTGAACCATTCCCAGATCCAAACGAGCAAGTTGACGAAGATTGTGATGGTGTAGACCTAAACCGAAACTATCAGTTCGAGTGGGGTTGGCCGCTTGGAGCGACAGTTCCGCTAATTCCTGGTTCTTGCACGCCAGCGGAAGATGAAAGGGCTGGTATCACGAATAATGATGTGTATACGGGTCCTTATGATACAACAGATAACGACGGAGATGGCCTTGTAAATGAGGACAATGTTGACGGCGAGGATGACGATAACGATGGCAAAATCGACGAGGATTGGGCAGGAGGTAACTCCGAACCAGAGACAAAATTCATTCAAGATATGACAGAAATGAATGATGACGACGGTGATGGCGCTTCAGATTACAAAGCTACTCTAACTTACCACTCCTACTCTGAACTAGTTCTCTATCCCTGGGGTCACTGCACAGGCTGTGAAACCGTAGACCATGACCAATTAGTCTATCACGGGGATCAAATGGCGGAAATGACGGACTACACAAATATGCAGTCGTCAGATCTGTATCCCACAACCGGAGATTTCTGTGATTGGCATTATGGAGTTCACGGCTCATATTGTTATACGATGGAAATCGGTACAGCATTCCATCAGCATGAGGATGATATCGACCACATAGCAGTTAGGAACAACGGTATTGCTTTCTACATGACAAAGATCGCTGATAACCCGAAGGAGCGGGCTGATTTAGCAATGTCTAACGTCGTCAGAAATCAAATTCTGCAGGAGCCTGATGAATTATCCATTCCTTCATCGGGAGGTGTTCCGGTTTCGATGTGTCTTGATACTTCTTTCTCCATCGACCTAGAAATGAAGAATTCACATGTCATGTATAGGATGGTAAAACCAAGCAGACAGCAATCCGATTTCGGACCCCAAGAATGGTTTACGGAGAGCTGGTCTATGGCACCATTTTCTGTGGATAAGGGTGTAACTTGTGAACTACTGAACGAGAGTGGTGAAGGATACAAGGTGGTTGCAGACTTACCAATCGAGGATGATGAAACTGGATATCTTCACTACAAAGCCATGGTTTCAACGTTGGGTGGTACTCAGAAGATAGAGTATCCTCAAAACTTAGCATATCACGAAATTAAAATCGATTACAGGGCGCCATATGGCAACATATACGGTTCAGTGATGCTCTTCATAACAATCACAGTATTTGTTTGGGGCGGACTTGGAGTTTGTTTGCGAATGATGATGGATGATAATCAGATGAAAAACGCAATTCTAGATGCTGAGTTCGTGGAGGAGGATTCCTCATGAGTCAGACCTCTGACGAGTTCAGTGGCAGAATGGGGCTAATCTTTGCTGCAATCGGGGCTGCAATTGGTACAGGAAACATTTGGCGCTTTCCGAGAATGGTGGGTGCAAACGACGGCGGAACATTTCTAATTCCATGGCTGTTTTTCCTATTCGTTTGGTCTATTCCGTTAGTTATTGCAGAATTTGCATTAGGTAAGCGAAGTCGTACAGGTACGATTGGTACGTTCCGTATTTTCGCTGGAAAAGGATATGCTTGGATGGGTCTTTGGACAGCATGGATTTCTACTGCTATCGGATTCTATTACGCAGTTGTTGCAGGATGGTGTTTGAAGTATTTCCAACTAGGAATCACCAATGGTCTAGTAGGAGAAAATGTCGACACTCAACTTGTTTGGAATGAATTCTTGCAGTCTGCAGGTTCTGTAGTATTCTTCCAATTCTTGGTTATTGCAATTACACTTCTAGCGATTTGGAAGGGTGCAAAAGCCATCGAGAAAGTAAACGTAATTCTAATGGTTTCTTTGTTCGTTTTGCTATTCATGTCTCTGGGCCTATCACTTTACATGGACATGGCTGATGGAACATTGGATGGTTTCCTATTCATGTTCACGGTAAATTGGAGTTCTCTCAGCGACCCTGCAATTTGGATCAATGGTTTGTCTCAATCCGCTTGGTCCTGTTCTGCTGGTATGGGAATGGTAATCACCTACTCTGTTTACATGAGAAAGGATGAGGATACAACATTGAATGCGTTCACAATGGGACTTGCCAACAATTCAATTTCAATAATTGCAGGTTTGACAGTCCTTTCTGCAATCTTCGCAGTTTCTGCTAATCCACTCGATACCGTAACTGGAGGATCGTCTGCAATTACTTTCCTTGCTCTGCCCGAAGTGTTTGCACAAGCACCTGGAGGAGGTATGGGCGCTTGGGTGATGATGACAGGATTTTTCCTAGCACTATCATTCGCTGCTATTACCTCAATGATTTCTACTGTAGAATTGTGTGTGAGGAACTTCGTCGACCACGGATATGAAAGAGAGAAATCGGTTCTGCTAACTTCTATTGCGATATTCATCTTTGGTCTTCCATCAGCCCTTCTTTGGATTACAATTGCAGATGATGGAACCGCATTCCCACAGTTCCTTGAAGTTCAAGACCACATTTGGGGATACGGACTTATGTTCAGCGGTCTATTTATCGCGTTTACGATTTGGAAATATGGCTACCAGAAATGGAGAGCCCAAGTTGATGCTGGTGAAGCATCACCCGGTCTGAGTGGATACCTCGGAGTAGGTGTACCTGCTTTCCGTGATGATTTCATCAATACTGGAGATAACGACATTTGGATTGGCAGATGGTGGGATCTTTTGATGTACCTAGCCTTCCCATTCTTGTTCTCAGTGCTGATTCTGTCCTACTTTGGTGATATGATTGCGAATACACCAAATGTTTGGGACCCAACAAATCCATCCGGAATTACAATTATTCTCTTATTTTGGGGAATAGTTGCTGTAGGATTTATCGCTTTCAATAGCAAACTCGTAGCAAGACCGTTGTTCAGAAATATTCCAGAAGGCGCAGATGTAGATATCTCAATGCTTCCAGGTGGCTCCGACGATCTTGTTGCTGAGGTTGGAAGTTATCCACCTGCTTGGGAACACCTCGCTGAAAGACTAGATGAAATCAACCTTTCAGAATAATGAGGTGCTACCGTGGCATTGAGCCTATTTCAATGGATTGGCGCAGGTCTATCCATAGCCCTAATACTGATACCAATAGTGAGATGGTTCTGGAAAAGATTTGACATGCCGAGTAAGTTTGCAATTGAATCGATGCGTCGACAAAAGAAAGATGCTGCAGAGGCTAGGATGTGGGCTTCAATCGAAGCTAAAGTTCAGGCTGAAGAAGACGAAAGAAAAGCACTAGAAATGAGGCAAAGAAAAAAACAGGAAAGCGCGGGTAAGCCACTCAGTGCAGAACAATCGGTAGATGTTTGGAATAAGTTAGGGATCGAGACTCCAATTGAACCCGTTGAACGTGTTGAAGCACCGCCTGTTGTTTTGGAAAAAAGTGAATCAACCATCGAACTGACGATGGAAAACGCTTTGAAAATGGATAAACAAACAATTGCTCCAGATTGGGAATTGGTTGAGAAGATGTCTAAATTAGGCATGCCCGTCGAAGGAGTCCCAGAGGCACCAGATCTTGATGCATTGTTTGATGGCAACTGATTTTAAGATTTGAACATAGTTGAAAATTATACACTTGTTGCCTGTTGATAGCCGTTCAAGTGAAATGCTTGAGGTAGTTCCGTAGTTTCAATGGTGCAAAGACCACGCGGAACCCGGGACTTCACCCCGGATGTGATGAATAGACGCTTAGCGTTCGAGAAATTACTCGAGACTAAGGCTCTATCACATGGTTTCAAGCGAGTACAAACTCCAATATTTGAGACACTAGATCTCTTTACTGCGAAATCTGGTCCAGGTGTTGTAAAACAACTGTATGCATTTCAAGATAAATCTGACAGAGATCTGACACTTCGCCCTGAATTGACCGCTCCTGTAATGCGGATGATTAGCGAAGAAATGCGCAGCTCGCCCAAGCCATTGCGACTTTCCTACTTTGGTCAATGCTTCAGATATGAGGAATCAAAGAAGGGGCGATACCGAGAGTTCTTTCAATATGGTGTGGAACTAATTGGTGCTAGTGGCCCGCTCGCAGAAGCAGAGGTTGTCTCCCTTGCCATCAACATGCTAGAGGCGTGTGGTCTAGCAGATTACGAAGTAAGAATTGGACATGTAGGAGTTCTAAGGGATATCTTGAGTGGCTTAGGCCTGCCATCAGAAGGTGAGCCCGAGGCGCCCATTGCAAGTGCAATGAGATTGCTAGACAAGGCGGATTGGGATGGATTAGCCGAGTTGTTTTCGGCAAATGGAGTAGAAGCAAGTGCTCTAGAGAACATGAAGAGTTTAGCACAACTCGATGGCGGAATCGAGACTTTAGATTCTGCAAGAAAGATATTGACAGCACTGGGCGTATCTCATGAATCTCTCGATGAGTTGTCAGAATTATTGTCTGCAGTATCATCTTTAGCACCATCTCCTCCCTCATTGAAAGTGAATCTTTGTGTTGCAAGAGGACTTGATTACTACACTGGAATGGTATTCGAGGTCAACGTGGCTGAACTTGGTGGAGAGGGCCAAGTTCTTGGAGGAGGTTCATACAAACTTCTGCACCTATTTGGTATGGAAGAATTAGATCCATCATGCGGTTTCGGTCTTGGCTTCGACAGGGTATTGCTAGCTCTTGAGGCACAAGCAAAGAGGCTGGAAAGAAGTGAGGTTGTTCCTGGAGAAACCCCCGTACCATCAACACTTATGCTGCCATTCAAGATTGATCCACACTCAGTTCTAGCAGTCATCAAAGAGTTGCGCGATTCTGGCCAAAATGTCGAATTAGACCTTCGAGGCAAGAATATCGGAAAATCGCTTGATTGGGCCTCAAAGAATGGTTTCACAAATGTGGTAATAGTTGGGCCACAAGACCTTGAAAACAATCAGTGCAGTGTGAAGAACTTAGTTTCTGGCGAGCAGAATGTGGTTGAATTAGATTCAGCCTCTATTTCTGCTGTGCTCTGAATCTTCCTCTTCTCTACCTGGAAGGTAAACCGCAGCGAGTGTCATAGTTGCTAATGCTGCCACGAATAAGAATCCGGGTTGCTCTTCTGCCATTGGCGGCGCTTCATCAGATTGGAAGCCTTCTTCCCATGTTGTCGGATCTATTGGTAATTCAACACGAGTGTTTCCATCTCCTGAAAGCCTCATTGTGAAGTTAGCAGCAGTTCCTTGGGTAGTTCCTAACCAACCAGTCTGTTCATCACCTTTAACCTTCATTTCAATTTGAAGTGCAGGGTTTGCAGTTGATGAATCCCAGAGAGTTTGATCTTCTGCAATTCTATGGGTTATTGTGATTGTATTCCAACCAGTTGATACCTGTGGAACATGCTTAGTGATAATTGCTGTTGCTCCAGACCATAGAGTAACGTTCAATTCTTCACAATCATTAGTACAAGGTCCGTTATTATCGTTATTTGTCCAATCTCCTTCAAGATATATGTTCAAAACTATCCTGATTTCTCCATCCAAAGTCATGTTTAGTTTCTGAGTTAATTGTGGGTTCATTGTGAACCTATCATCTATGCTTATGACTCCACTAGTCTTTTCTTGTGACCATAAATTATCAGGGGCGTTATCAGTTTCATTTACATTGAAGTGAGCCCAATGCCTTGATTGTCCATTGGACCATAGGTACATCACAGTTTGATTTTCACAAGGTTGTTCAGGC
>MDSZ01135646.1_pt1 | contig 12238 bp, 13 predicted proteins | sample 811201 | NCBI WGS metagenome assembly MDSZ01 (sample SAMN05326647, study PRJNA326480) | marine metagenome | isolation source: seawater | place: Indian Ocean: North | collected 2010
GAACTCCTATTGCTCTATTAATATACAATAAAGATCATAAGTCAAAAGATTACTCTGAGATTAAAAATAAGTTTAGACCAGGCCATGCAGATTTTACTTATCAGAAGAAGTATGGAATAAGAGACTATAGAGGAGCTGGGCGATCATCAGCTCGAGAAACTGTTGCTCGTGTAGCAGCTGGGGCAATTGCAAAAAAATACTTATCGAAAATTAACAAAACTAAAATTTTTGGGTATGTGTCACAGCTTGGCGAAATCAAAGCCGAAAGCATAAAGATATCCGATATTGAAAAAAACCCTTTTTTCTTTCCTGATAAGAAAAAAATTATTGAGCTTGAGCAATATTTAACAGGTATAAGAAAATCCGGTGATTCTATTGGTGCTAAAGTAACGATTATTGGTAAAAATATTCCAATTGGATTAGGTGAGCCAGTGTTTGATAAATTAGATGCATTATTAGCACAAGGCATGATGTCTATAAATGCAGTAAAAGGTGTGGAGATTGGAGCAGGCTTTGATGTTGTTAAACAAAGAGGCTCTGAAGCAAGAGATGAAATTACTCCAAAAGGCTTTTTGAGTAACTTTTCAGGCGGTACACTAGGAGGCATCTCTACTGGTCAAGATTTGCATGTGAATATTGCGCTAAAACCAACATCAAGTATTTTGATACCCGGAAAAACTATAGATCAAAAAAATAAACCTACCACAATTAGAACAAAAGGTAGACATGATCCGTGTGTAGGAATAAGAGCTGTTCCTATAGCAGAGGCTATGATGGCACTAACATTGTGTGATTTATATTTGAGAAATAAAGCACAAAACCAATAAATTTTTTGAATTATGAAACACACCTTATACGATAAAATATGGAATGATCATTGTATTCGTAGTAACGAAGATAAATCGTCACTTATATATATTGATAGACATTTAATTCATGAAGTGACCTCTCCTCAAGCATTTGATGGTCTTGATATAAAAAAAAGAGAGATATGGAATAAGCAGTCGATTCTTGCAACCACTGATCACAATGTTCCAACTCTTAACAGGGAACATGGAATTAGTGATCCTGTCTCGAGGATACAAATTGATGCACTCCGTAAAAATTGCAAAAAACATAACCTTGAATTGTTTGATTTAAATAGCACTAAACAAGGCATCGTTCATGTTATAGGTCCTGAATTAGGAATGACACAACCTGGAATGACAATTGTATGCGGTGACTCGCACACATCTACACATGGCGCACTTGCTTCATTGGCATTTGGAATAGGTACTAGTGATGTTGAGCATGTACTTGCTACACAGTGCCTTAATTTAAATAAAGAAAAAAACTTCAACATCGTTATAAATGGTCATCTGAGTGAGTTCATTACTTCGAAAGACTTAATACTTTATATTATAGGTAAGATTGGAACATCAGGAGGTACAGGATATACTATCGAATACACTGGCTCCACAATTTCTGAGATGAGTATAGAATCTAGAATGACAATTTGTAATATGACCATTGAGGCAGGAGCTAAGTCAGGGTTGATGTCATTTGATCAAAAGACTCATGATTACTTGAAAGACCGCGAGTACTTGCTGTCCACAAAGTATTACGACAGAGCACTAAAGTATTGGGAGACGCTAGTAAGTGATGATGGTGTTAGTTATGATAGAACCGAAAAGTTTGATGCAGAAGATGTAGCTCCACAAGTAACTTGGGGGACATCTCCAGAGATGGTTACCTCTGTTGATGGCGTTATACCGAATACAGACTGTATTAAAAATGAGGAAGAATATTTAGATACGCTAGATTACATGGGACTTGAACCTAACACAGAGATTAGATCAATTTCACTTGATAAAATATTTATTGGATCATGTACAAACTCCAGAATAGAGGATCTTCGTCAGGCGGCTAAAGTTATTGAAGGAGAGAGGGTATCTAAACATATTAAGCAAGCTATTGTTGTTCCTGGTTCTGGTCTTGTAAAGGCTCAAGCAGAAAATGAGGGATTAGATAAAGTGTTCATAAAAGCAGGCTTTGAATGGAGAGACCCTGGTTGTTCCATGTGTTTGGGTATGAATGATGATTATTTACAACCATATGAGAGATGCGCTTCTACCTCAAATAGAAATTTCCAAGGAAGACAAGGAGATAAAGGCAGAACTCATCTTGTTAGCCCTTGTATGGCAGCAGTAGCTGCAATTAAAGGTCATTTTTACAATGTTAAGGAATTCATGAATGAAAAATAGATTATTCAGTGGTCAAGTTATTCCGATAAACAGGGATAATGTTGATACAGATTTGATTATTCCAAAGCAGTATTTGAAGTCTATCAAAAAGTCAGGATTTGGACCTTTTTTATTTGATTCATTGAGATACACCGATACAGCAACGCTTGATAGTGAAAAAAATAGATCAGAGAATAAAGAATTCATACTTAATAAGGTGCCATATAGGGGAGGTAAAATTTTAGTATCTAAAACTAATTTTGGCTGTGGATCCTCAAGAGAGCATGCAGTATGGGCCATTCAAAATTATGGAATAGAGACTGTAATTGCGGAGAGTTTTGCAGATATTTTCTCAAGGAATAGTTTTAAAAATGGATTACTTTTAATAACTTTACAAAAAGATACCATCGATGATTTAATTAACTCATCACTAAGAGCAAGTTCATTCTCAATTAATATTAATCTTCAGGATGCATATATTACATTACCTAACAATAATAAAATATCGTTTAGTATTACTGATGCGTATAAAGATAGAATCATAAATAATTTAGATGACATTGAAATGACTTTGAAATATAGAGATGAAATCGTAAATTATGAGGACAAAATGAAAATGAAGAAACCATGGCTTTTCAATGATGGATAAAAAAAGAATTCTTATTCTTCCTGGTGATGAAATTGGACCAGAGATAACAACAGAGGTCATAAAAATAATTGATTTTTTGAATGAATCAAAAATAACTAATTTATTATATGAATTTGCTGACATAGGCGGAGCATCACTTGATAAATACAATAAACCTATTACTGATGAAGCTTTGGACCAGGCAACTAAATCTGATGCAGTCTTGCTTGCATGTGTTGGTACTCCAAAATATGATGATAATCCTCGTGAACTCAAGCCAGAACATGGATTGCTTGCATTAAGAAAGCATTTAAATCTTTTTATAAATATCAGACCTATTTTTGTCTTTAATACATTATCTAAGTTTTCTTCTTTAAAACACGAGCTCATCAATGATTTGGATATCATAATAATCAGAGAGCTTATTGGTGATGTCTATTTTGGTGAGCCGAGAGGCTTCAAGGACATGAATGGCAATCGAGTTGGATATAACACAATGTTGTATTCAGAATCTGAAGTCAAGAGAATTACACAATTCGCAATTGATACTGCCAAGAAAAGAACTAGACAGATTACATCAATTGATAAAGCTAATGTATTAGAGTGCTCGCAATTATGGCGACAGACCGTAGATAGAATGTTAAAAGACTATGATGACATTCAGTTACAGCATATGTATGTTGATAATGCTGCAATGCAAATAATAAAAAATCCGAGACAATTTGATGTCATATTAACACCTAATCTATTCGGTGATATTTTGTCTGATGCTGCATCAATGCTTACAGGATCTATAGGCCTTCTTCCGTCAGCATCATTATCCGATTCAATCGGTATGTTTGAGCCTATTCATGGTTCCGCGCCAGACATATCTGGACAAGGTATATCTAATCCACTTGCTATGATATTGTCTCTAGGGATGATGTTTGAATATAGTCTTCAAAGGCAAGATTTAGCTAAGATAATTAGGGAGTCAGTAGACGATGTATTAAAATCTGGTTACTTTACCAAAGACCTATCTACTGATGATTTTGTTTCAACATCTGAGATGGGTGATAAAGTTTTAGAGAGAATTAAAAAAGCATGCTAGAAAAAAAGGACAAATACAAGATTGCAATTGTTGGAGCAACTGGAATAGTTGGTGAATCATTACTGGAGATTCTGAGTAGCAGGAATTTTCCTATTGATAAGGTTTTCGCTGTTGCAAGCGAAAAATCAAAAGGATTTAAGGCTAAATATGGTGATAACCTAATTACTGTTCAGGCTTTAAATGAGTTTGATTTTACAGGAGTAGATATTGCTTTTTTTAGCGCTGGAGGTGCAATTTCTAGAGAGTATGCAAGTAAGGCTGCCAGTCATGGGTGTGTAGTTATTGATAATACGTCTGAGTTTAGATATGAGAAGAACATTCCTCTAATTATCCCTGAGATTAATTCTCAGGATATTATAAAGTATAAAGAAACGAATATAATAGCTAATCCAAATTGCTCAACTATTCAGATGCTTGTAGCTTTGAAACCGATACACGATAAGTTTACTATTAATCATATTAATGTCTGTACTTATCAAGCAGTATCAGGATCAGGGAAAGATGGTGTAGAAGAGCTTCTCCAGCAATCATCAGCCTACATTGATCAAAGAACAGCTGTGAATAAAGTATACCCAAAACAAATTGCTTTCAATACTATACCATTTGTTGATTCTTTTTTAGATAATGCATATACACGTGAGGAAATGAAGATGGTATGGGAGACACATAAGATTCTAGATGAAAATATCACTGTTAATCCAACAGCGGTGAGAGTACCTGTGTTGATTGGCCATGCTGAGAGTATATATATAGAAACAAAGGATGAAATAGATATCAATAAAGTCAAAAAGTGCCTAGGAGAGTTTCCAGGTATATCTGTTATTGATGATACAGAATCAGTTGATTTTCCGACTTCATTTGAACACGGACATGGAACAGATAATGTGTATATTGGAAGGATAAGAAGAGGTCTTGATAAAAATAATTCTTTAAATTTATGGGTAGTTGCGGATAATGTAAGAAAAGGAGCTGCTCTTAACAGTGTTCAAATAGCAGAACACTTAATAGGGGGTAAAATATGAGGGTATTCACATTAATAATAGTCGTATTATCACTTTTAGCTATTTTAGAGTTTACATCAGTAATACCATCAACATCATTCAGTATACTAAATTCATTTAGTCAAATTGCTGCTTTTATCAAGTCACTTAATATTGAAAGCTATTATATTATTGTTCCCAATATATCTATTACGCTTCCCGGAATAATAACTACATTGATTATTCTTTTTGTAGTTGGCTATATTTCAGAAAGATTCAAAAATTTAGAAAAAGAAAACAAAATTTTGTCTAAAGAACTAAGCAAACTGGAAAATCATGTTTCAACAATAAAAAGAAGTGATGATGTTGACAATGATGCTTCGGGCAAACAATCTGATTTTAAAGAGATAGCGACTGAAATACGAAATTTTTTATCTAAATTAGCTGAATCAGTAAACGCGAATTCACCTGTACCTATCCGTTCTAAAAAAATTAGACGTACTCTAACACCGAGCTCATCTAGTGATTCAGCGATTGCTACTGATGAACCATCAGTTACACAGAAAGAAGAAATTCTTGATCTTGATGGAGGTGTGTTGGATTCGGGTACCACTGGTGATGATAAATACGTTACCGAAAATGTAGAAGAGTTCGATGACGCCAGCTTACAGGATGAGGTATCAAGCATTGATCTTGCTAGGGCGCTTATAGAGAGTGGAGAAAAAGACAAAGCTAAAGAAATACTTATTACAATTATTAAGACCGGATCTCCTGATGATGCTCATGAGGCGCGTATACTTAATTTACAAATAAGTTGATGAGATTTGCCCTATCTATTGAATACATAGGAGAGAAGTATTACGGATGGCAAAAGCAAAATAGTGATTCTACAAATACAGTTCAATATTTTGTAGATAAGGCTATATCCAAAGTCGCCAATCATGAAGTAAAAACGATTTGTTCAGGAAGAACGGATACAGGCGTCAATGCTCTAAATCAAATTATTCATTTTGATTCTGATTCAAGTCGATCAGAAAAGAACTGGATAGATGGAATTAACTCCAACTTACCTAATGATATAAGACTCAAAAGCATACTTAAAGTCAACAAAGAATTCCATGCTAGATTCTCAGCAAAATCTAGGACATATAAGTATTTTATTAACAATGATAGTGAAAGCACTATTTTTAATAATGCGTACACATGGATTATCGATGAGAAATTATCAATAACAAGTATGAAATCATGTTTAAAATATCTTAAGGGCAAACAAGACTATTCATGTTTTCAATCATCAGGATGTCAGGCTCAAACCTCTATTAGAAATGTACAATCTCTCTCTTTGGAGAAAAACAAAAATATTATTACTTTTACGATTACAGCTAATGCTTTTTTATATCATATGGTAAGGAATATAGTAGGGATGTTAGTAGATGTTGGTTTAGGTAAACTTGAGCCAAAGCAGGTGAAAATGATAATTCAAAAAAGAGATAGAAGTTTTTCTAGTAAAATGGCTCCTGCTCACGGACTTTTTCTATGGCGTGTTGCTTATCCACAGATATTTAAAATTAAGTATAATCGTGAATCAATCTTGTTGTAATATACACTCATGAACACATCTATTAAACTTTGCGGATTTAAACATCTTGATGACATTATATTTGCCTCCTCATTAAACATAAATTATCTTGGAATGATTTTTGTACAGAATCTGCCTAGAACAATCGAATTACAAACTGCGATGGAAGCTATAAAAATTTGTAGGAACAATGATATTAAATCTGTCGGCGTCTTCATTGACCAGGATGCATCAGAAATCGAGAAAACTCTTGAAAAAGTTGATTTAGATATAATACAGCTTCACGGAAGAGAAAATATTGAAGAATACACTTATCTCAATAAAGATATTATTAAAACTATACATGTATCGGAAGATTTATTGAACCAAGTTAGTAAGTGCGATTTTGATAATATTAATTACCTACTTGATGCAACAGATATTGATTGCAGAGGAGGCACTGGGAATACATTTGATTGGAAGATTTTAAAAGATATTCCTGTAGAAAAGTTATTCATTGCTGGAGGCTTGAAACCTGATAATATAAGAGACTTACTAGATAAATATACACCAAAATGTGTGGATGTAAGCAGTGGGATTGAGAAAAAAATAAGTTTCAAGGATCATAAATTAATGATTGATTTTGTAGATAGAATTAGAAAATATAAATGAAAGATAAAATAAACCTTAAAAATTATCCTAATAAATCAGGACACTTTGATAGCTTTGGCGGAGTGTATGTTTCTGAGACACTTATACATCCACTCAAGGAACTGTTTGCTGCATATAAAAAAATAGCTACATCAGCATCATTTAAGAAAATGCTTAATGAACAGCTGAAAGATTATGTGGGTAGACCTACACCAATCTATTATGCTGAGTCTTTGAGCAAACACCTTGGCAAGAGTCACTTATATTTAAAAAGAGAGGATCTGAATCATACTGGTGCGCATAAAATCAACAATGCGCTTGGACAAGCACTGCTTGCAAAAAAAATGGGTAAGACCAGAATCATTGCTGAGACTGGGGCAGGGCAACACGGTGTTGCGACTGCGACAGCTTGTGCTCGTTTGAATCTTAAGTGTGTTGTTTATATGGGTGAGCAAGATATCAAAAGACAATCTGTAAATGTATACAGAATGAAACTACTTGGCGCAGAGGTGGTGTCTGTAAATTCAGGTACTAAAACTCTAAAAGATGCACTTAACGAGGCTCTAAGAGATTGGGTTACTAATGTAGATGATACTCATTATATAATTGGTTCTGTGGCTGGCCCACATCCATATCCAATGATAGTAAGAGATTTTCAATCGGTAATTGGTCACGAAGCTAGATATCAATTCAAAAAAGACTACAAATGTCTTCCAGATTATCTTGTAGCATGTGTAGGTGGAGGTTCTAATGCAATAGGGTTATTTCATCCATTTTTAAATGATAAAGTAAAAATAATTGGTGTCGAGGCCGGTGGATCTGGATTAAAAACTGGAAAGCATGCTGCTCCACTTAGTGCTGGTTCACCTGGTGTTCTCCATGGCAATAGGACGTATATAATGGAAGATAAGAATGGACAAATAAAAAATACACATTCAATATCAGCTGGCCTAGATTACCCTGGAGTTGGACCAGAACACTCTTGGCTTAAAGATTTAAAAAGAGTTAAATATACCTCAGTTACTGATAAGGAGGCGCTTGATGCATTTTTTATGCTAACTGAAAAAGAGGGTATCATCCCAGCATTAGAAACTGCACATGCACTTGCTCATGCATTTGATTTAGCAAAAAAATTAAATAACAAAAAAATCCTTCTTAATTTATCTGGTCGAGGGGATAAGGATATTGACACAATTGCTAAATTGAAAAATATTAAGCTATGAAATCAAGAATACCTGATATTTTTGCTAATAACCAAAATAAGAATAAAAAAACATTTATAACTTATTTGGTTTGCGGCGATCCATCAAGTGACTATACATTATCAGCTATGCATACCATGTCAAAATCAGGGGTAGACATTATTGAACTTGGTATTCCGTTTACAGACCCTATCGCAGATGGCCCCACTATCCAGAGGAGCATAGACAGAGCGCTGAAAAATAATATATCACTACATGATGTTATCTCTCTAGTTAAAGAATTTAGAAAGTCAAATAACAATACTGCTGTTGTACTCATGGGCTATATGAATCCTATTCATAAGATGGGTATACCTAAATTTACAAAATTAATTAATGACAATGATATTGATGGAGTGCTTGTAGTTGATTCACCTCCAGAAGAGTCGCATGATCTTAATCGTTACCTCAGGAAATATGGTAAATCTCACATCTATTTAGCGTCTCCCACCACCACTGATAAAAGAATGAACAATATTGCAAAAATGTCTTCAGGTTATGTTTACTATGTAACAATCAAGGGTATAACCGGGTCAAAACTAACCAATATAAATAATATTAAAAAGAACGTTAAAAAAATTAAAAAATATTCTACAAATGCTCTTCCTGTTGCAGTAGGCTTCGGTATAAAAGATAAAAATTCAGCAAAGAAAATGGCCTCGTTCTCTGATGGTATTATAATAGGAAGTTCTATAGTAGAATTAATCGATAAACACTCAAATAATAAAAAACTAATGAATATAAAGCTTTCCTCATATTTATCCTCTATCTCAAGGGCAATATAATGAGCTGGCTCGATAAAATATTACCATCTAGAATCAGGGCAACAAAAGATGAAAAAGGATCAGTCCCAGAGGGTTTATGGCATAAATGTTCAAATTGTGGCGCGGTGCTTTACACTGCTGAATTTGATAAGAATAATCATGTATGCCCAAAATGTAATCATCACGAGAGAATTTCTGCACGTAAGAGAGTGAGTATATTCCTAGATCAAACAGATAATAAAGAGGTATTCAAAGAATTAGGTCCCAAAGATATGCTTAAATTTAAAGATAAACAGAAATACCAAGATAAATTTGAGCAAACACAAGATAAAACTGGTGAAAAAGATGCTTTATTAGTATTCACAGGAAATCTTAAAGGTATACCCGTTGTTGTCTGTGCATTCGAATATTCTTTTTTTGGTGGCTCAATGGGTTCTGTTGTAGGTGAAAAGTTTTATAGAGCTGTAAATTTGTCCATAGATACAAGACGTCCTCTCATTTGTTTCTCCGCGAGCGGTGGCGCACGTATGCAGGAATCATTGTTTTCTCTCTTTCAAATGTCGAAGACAAGTGCAGCACTAGCTAAACTTTCAGATGAGAGTATCCCATATATTTCTATTTTAACGGATCCCACGATGGGTGGGGTTTCTGCTAGTCTTGCAGTGTTAGGTGATATTAATATTGCTGAACCAAATGCCTTGATTGGTTTTGCTGGTCCAAGAGTAATTGAACAGACTGTCAGAGAAAAGCTTCCCGCGGGGTTTCAAAGAAGTGAATTTCTTCAGGAACATGGGACAATTGATATGATAATAGAGCGCAAAGATCAGCCTCATAAAATAGCAACTATTCTCCATATGCTTGGTTTTGCGAATGACACAAAAATTTAAAACTGTTGACGAGTGGCTCGAATGGCAACAGACTGTTCATCCACTCAATATTGACTTTAAGCTCGAGAGAATCCTTAGTGTCTATAAAAAACTAAATATATCAAAAATTGCTGATAAGATAATTACTGTAGCTGGTACTAACGGAAAAGGATCAACAGTCTCATTTTTAGAGTCCGTCCTAACCAGAAAAAATTATAAGGTTGGGACATTTACTTCTCCTCATATTCTGAAGTACAACGAAAGAATTAAAATTAACGGTGTAGAGATTGATGATGCATCACTTCTAGACACTTTCAAGATAATAGATGAAAAAAGGGGTAATACCACGCTAACTTATTTTGAGTTTGCTACATTGTCTGCATTTTATCTCTTTAGTAAGTCGAATTTAGATGTTGCTGTGTTAGAAGTTGGTTTAGGGGGTAGATTAGACGCAACAAACATAGTAGATTCTGACATTTCAATTATTACCTCTATCGGAATTGATCATACTGAATTTCTTGGTAACACCATTGATAGTATTGCTCTTGAAAAAGCAGGAGTAATGAGATCTTTTAAAACAAGCATTTATGCTCAACAAAATCCACCCGCTGCGCTTCTTAAATATGCAAAAAATAAATCTGTAAACTTACTGATTCACAACAATGATTATTCTGTCTTGAAAAGAGCATCTGGCTGGACATTAAAATCAAAAAGTTTAACAATCGATAATATACCTAACTTAAAAATGATAGGTGATTATCAATACAATTATGCCGCAGCCTCAATTTTAGCGTTAAATGAGGTATTACCAGAATCTCTCTCTAATCATCAAGAAATAAAAGAATCTCTTTCGAATACTGAAATACCTGGGAGATTCCAGTACTTATCTAAATCTCCAGATATAATACTTGATGTTGCTCATAATGAAGACGCAGCAAAAAGTTTATCAGAAAACATAAAAAATATTGGTAAAAATAAAGTTAATGTTGTTCTGGGAATACTTGCTGATAAAGATGTCTATAGTATTGTTGATCCTTTCATATCATTGGTGAATCATTGGTACATAGGGACTATAAACAATGAGAGAGGTATGAATGCAGACGAGATAAAGTATCGAATTAATTCAATATATAAAAATAAACTTTCTACAAGCACATTCAGTTCAATATCATCAGCATTTAATGTCGCGAAATCAGAACAAACTTTAGACTCTACACTTCTTGTATTTGGGTCTTTCTACACAGTTGCTGAAGCACTTAACGCAAATCTTCAACATCAGCAAAACAAGAATGTTTTATAGAATTCTTTTTATTTTAATTTTGTTTATATATATCTTCTCGAGTTACTTCAAAGAGGTCATCAATAACACGGACCATGATTACATGAAAAATATTCAAGAGGAAATCTATATTGATAATAAAGAGGTTGATGTATTTGATAAAAAGTCACTCGATGAAATTACAATTACAGATAAAAAAGTTAAGGCCTGGATAGTACAAATCTATTATAATGATAACAATCAGGATATGGTGAAAAATATTCTTACTAAAAATGGATATAATCTAAAACATAATAAGAAGAAAAGTTTTTTCTCAATTGGACCATTCGCAGAGATGTCCCATGCTAAGGAAGAATCAAAAAAACTAAAAAATGTATTAGGTCTTGATAGTAAGATATCGAGCTTTATTTTTTAAATGGTATTAATTGATTATATTTTTATCTTTATTACCTTAGCTTATTCGCTTATGGGTATGCTCAGGGGTTTCTCAAGTCAACTTTTATCATTCATATCATGGTCTTTAATGATTTATTTGATTTTTTTTCATTTTAGCGATCTCACTGGTTTAGTTTCGGACTATATCTCTTTAGAATACAAATTCATAAGAGTCATCACTATTGTGTTATTGATCATTTTGACATTGATGCTAATATTCTTGCTTAATTTGACATTAGCCAAATTATTGGCAACAACTATTTTTGAACATACTAATAGAATCTTTGGTTTAGTTATATCTCTTATGAAGTCTCAAATCTATATATTCGTCTTTATTCTAGTCATCCTGGATACCTCTTTCCACTCAAAAATTATTGGAAATTCAGTTTTAATACCTTACTACCTTCCATTGATTGAATATATCTCCGATTATGACAATTCTCTCTTTAATAGTTTTTAAATATAAATATAATGTGCATATATGTGTGGCATTGTAGCTGTATCTGGCAATAAAGATGTAATTC
>MDSZ01169798.1_pt1 | contig 12238 bp, 13 predicted proteins | sample 811201 | NCBI WGS metagenome assembly MDSZ01 (sample SAMN05326647, study PRJNA326480) | marine metagenome | isolation source: seawater | place: Indian Ocean: North | collected 2010
AGCATCAGGTACAGGCTTACCTATTTCAACAACACATACACTTGTTGGGGCTGTTTTAGGTGTGGGACTTGCTAGAGGTATATCGGCTATTGATTTAGGAGTTGTTGGTAGAGTAGTTATTTCATGGGTAGTAACTCTTCCAATAGGAGCAGGACTTTCTATTTTATTCTTTTTTACTTTCAAAGGTTTTTTTAGCTAATAAATAAAAAAAACAATAAGAAGCTCAAAGATATAGAGGGAGCAAGAGGAATAGAAGTTTTAAGAAATTTCTCTTTCTTATCTTCGGTTACATAAAACACTAAACCTGAAACTAGACCTACTATTGATGTAATAAAGATAATAATTGGAAGATTATAAATACCTACAAAGCTTCCAACAGCAGCTAATAATTTTGCATCACCTACACCTAGTCCTTCTTCTTTTTTTAAGATCAAATAGATTGAACTCATAAGATAAAAGATTAAGAATCCCATTACAGCACCTGCTATGGAGTTGAAGACAGATAAGTATGGATTTACAAAAGAAAAAAATATCCCTAGAAGCAGTATAAAAAAAATAAGACTATTAGGAATAATTCTAAATTTTAGATCAATAAATGATATTGGTATGAGTAAAGAAGTAACTAAAGAATAAAATATAAATTCATAAGATAAACCATATAACAAATAGAAGATTAGATAAAAAGAGGCATTAAGAAGTTCTACAAAAGGATAAGTAAAAGAAATTTTATGACTACAAAAGAAGCATCTACCTTTGAGTAATATAAATGATAATAAGGGTATATTAAAATAAAAAGGAATCATTTTATTGCAATTGGGACAAAAGGATCTTGGATGATAAATATGAATCTCATCCTTATGAGTAATTATCCCTTGAGTTATGGGCAATCTAAATATGAGAGTATTAAGAAAGCTACCTATTATTAAACCAATTATTGTTACTAATAAATATAGATAAGACTCAATCATATAGATCTTATTTTACTATCTATCTTTCTTTTAAGTTAATATCCCTTAGACCCATCTCTAGTATAAAATAGATAGTTAGATAATATTTATCGATTGGTTATGAAATTTAGTACAAACAAAGAAAGCGTTATTCTAAATATCTCTAAATTTAGAGATTACTACCAAAAAAAATTTATAAACCTGACTACTATTTTTCTTGTATTAATTTCTCTTTATATACTTACACAGTTGATTTTTAAACTCTCCTTTAATACTTTTTCTGTAGAAGACTATATAAAAATTCAAACACTTAAAGTAAGCCCAAAAAAACAGAATGTAGGATATATAGTAAATAACCCTTTTAGCTCCAAAAATAAAAATTATCTTTTAAGCGAGGTTGTTATTGATGCACCTGTGACCACATTAGGTTTAAATCTTTATGGAATTACCTTTTCTGACGATGCAACTAAAAATAGCGCTATTTTAGGTTTTAGTCCCAATGAACAAAAAAGTTATAGGGTAGGAGATGAAATAGCTAATGGAGTTTTAATTGACTATATAGATAAAGATAGAGTGATTATAAACCGTGAAGGTAATCAAGAAAGTGTCAAATTTAAGCGTAAATCTATCATTGCTCTAAATGATGTAGAGAAAAGTAAAGAAAGACCAAATCTAAAGACTTCTATAAAAAAGGAAAATTTGTTGGGCGATCTATTTTCATTTATTCCTTATTACAAAAATGGAAATTTAAAGGGGTTAGAAATATACCCTGGAAAAAACAAAGATTTATTTATAGAAAATGGGTTAAAGTCTGGAGATATTATTATTGCAGTTAATGGAGTTTCAATAAGCAGTCCATCTATTATTCGAAATATTAATTCAGATAAACAAAATTCTATAGAAATCCAAAGAGATGATAAAAACTTATCTATAGATCTAGAGTTATGAATACCAAGAAAATAAGTTTAGTACTTTCAATAGTTATTGCTTCCTTCTTAAACGCAGCAACTATTAACATGAAAGATGCTGATATAAGAGAATTCGCATCAGATGTAGCAAAAATATCTAATAAAACCATAATCTTAGATCCAAGAGTTAAAGGTAAAGTTACTGTTATATCAGACCAAGATCTAGATCAAGGAGAAACTTATGCTGTTTTTCTTTCTACTTTAAGAGTTCATGGTTTTACAGCTATAGAAAATAATGGTGTTGTTAAAGTAGTACCTGAATCTGGAGGAAGATCAGATTTTTCATCATCTTTAACTTCTCCTGATACTTTAACGACAGAGGTTATTAGATTAAAGCAAGCTTCAGCAAAAACTCTAGCCCCATTAATTAAGCCTATTATTAATAAACAAGGGCATATAACAGCCTATGAAGCAACAAATACCATTATTCTTGCCGATTACATAGGAAATATTAAAAGAATTAGAAATCTCCTTTTAAATCTAGATAAGAATCCTGGAGACACTTTCGAGCTTATTAAACTAAATAATACTTCTTCAAATGAAATTACCAGAATACTCAATTCTTCATATAAAGGTAGTAATGATAGTAAACGTAATTTTTCAATTCAGTCTGTAGAAAGTAGTAATTCAGTCTTATTGAGAGGCCAATCTGGAGTTATTGATCAAATTAAAGGTGTTATTTCAAAATTAGATTCTTCAGCACCAAAGAACAGTAATCTACAAGTAATTTATCTCAAATATGCAAATGCAGAAGAGATTGCATCTATTTTAAAAGAAATATCAGATACCTTAGAAACCGAAGGAGCTTCGACAGGTACAGTAAAGAAAAAAAGTACCAGTATTAGTTTCCATAAGGAAACAAATGCTTTAATCATATCTGCTCAACCAGATATTTTAGAATCATTGCAATCTGTTATATCACAGCTTGATATTAGAAGAGCCCAAGTACTTGTGGAAGCTTTGATTGTTGAATTATCTGATTCTTTAGCCAAAGATTTAGGAGTTCAATATTTATTTTCTGGAGATGGAGAAAATCAACCAGTTGCAATCCAAAATTTTGGTAACCAAGATCCTAATCTTATATCTCTAATTGGTTCTGAGACAAATAGCAACACTACTCTTTCATCTAATGCAGCGTCTTCTTTATTAAATATTCAGGGCCTGGCTATAGGAGTAGGGAAGATGAAAGATGATGGAGAAAGTTTTGCTGCAATCTTAAACTTAGTTGCACAAGATGCTAATTCTAATATTCTTTCAACACCTTCAGTTATGACAATGGATAATGAGATATCTTCAATTATAGTTGGTCAGGAGATTCCAATAACTACGGGAGAAACTCTTAGTTCCAATAACTCCAACCCATTTCGTTCTGTTAATAGACAGGAAATTGGAGTTAAGTTAGAAGTAAAGCCTCAGATAAATGAGGGAAATGCAGTGAAAATGGAAATAAATCAGGAAGTTTCAAGTGTATTTGGTCCAATTACTTCAACATCAACGGATTTGATTACTAATAAAAGACAAATTCAAACCACAGTAATGGTAGAAACAGGAGAAACCATAGTTTTAGGTGGTTTAATTGATGATGATGTTCAAGAATCAGAAAAAAAGGTACCTGTTCTAGGAAATATTCCTGTATTAGGAAAATTATTTAAATCTACTTCTACATCACGAACTAAGAGAAACCTTATCGTATTTCTTAGGCCTACCATTGTTAGAGATACAAATGAAATTAGATCTATAAGTAATAGAAAATATAACTATTTCGAAGCATTACAAAATTTACAAGATGATGATGGAAAAACGATACCAGATTTATCCATAATGGAAGAAATATTAAAAGAAGGTAATTAAAAATGGTTTCTGACGTATCTAAAGAAACTAAAATTCCATATTTATATGCAAGAGAAAATAGAGTTTTTATAGATAAAGAATTAGAGAATTATTCTTTAATCAAATCTGAAGAAGAAGTATCAATAGAAATTTTTTCAGAATTGAGAAGATACCTCAAGAAACCCATCAGAATAGAATATGTAGATAATGAAGAATTTGAAGTACAACTAGCTAAACACTACTCAAGTTCCGAGACATCTTCTGAAGTAATCAAAGGTTTTATACCAGATGAAGATTTACATTCATTAGCTAATAACATACCTAAGACCTCAGATTTATTAGATAGTGATAATGAAGCTCCAGTTATCAAGTTGTTAAATTCAATTATATCTGAAGCTATAAAAAGTGAAGCCTCTGACATACACATCGAACCTTTCGAGGATTATTTATCTATTAGATTTAGAGTTGATGGAGTTTTAAAAGAAGTTTTAAGGCCCACAGAAAAGTTAACACCTATGATAAATGCCCGTATTAAGGTTATGTCAAATCTGGATATAGCAGAAAAGAGAATTCCTCAAGACGGAAGGATGTCTCTAAAGCTTGGAGAAAAATGGATAGATATAAGAGTATCTACATTACCTTCAAATTATGGAGAAAGGATAGTACTTAGACTATTAGATAAATCTGAAATAAAACTAGATTTAAATGATCTAGGTATGGATAGAATCACTTTTGAAAAGTTTTCAGATTCAATAACTTCTCCTAATGGAATAGTTCTTGTGACTGGACCCACAGGGTCAGGAAAAACTACTACACTTTACGCAGCTTTAAATCTACTTAACAATAGTGAAAAAAATATCCTGACAGTAGAAGATCCTATTGAATATTCAATAGAAGGAATTGGACAAACTCAAATTAATCCTAAAGTTGGGTTAACATTTTCACAAGGCTTACGCGCTATATTAAGACAAGATCCAGATATTGTTTTGATAGGTGAAATCAGAGACCTAGAAACAGCAGAGATAGCAATTCAAGCATCTTTGACTGGTCATCTAGTTTTGGCAACTATTCATACAAATGATTCTGTTTCAGCCATAACTAGAATGATAGATATGGGGGTTGAGTCATATCTTTTAGCATCAACTTTAAGAGGTGTTCTTGCTCAAAGGTTAGTAAGAAAATTATGCAATGAATGTAAGACTACTCAATCTTTGCAAGAAGACTATAAAACTTTGAAAAAAGACTCAAAAGTTAATTATCCTTCAGGATGTAATAAATGTAATAACTCGGGCTTTAAAGGGAGAATGGGTATATTTGAGATATTTAATTTAACTAATGAAATTAAGAATCATATTCATAAAAATTCAGATGAACAAAAATTAAGAAAGTTAGGGTTTTCTGATCACAATACATTGTTAGAAAATGGGTTGGAAATGATTAAATCTGGTAAAACTTCAATTGATGAAATCATTTCTATAACAAAGGAATGATAATTGGCAGCATTCAACTATATAGCTTTAGATAAGAAAGGAAAAAAGGAATCAGGGACGTTATCTGCAGATAGTTTAAATTCTGCGAGACGAGATCTCATTTCTAGAGATTTATCTCCTATTAATATAGAAAAGATAAATAACAAATCTTTCTTTTACAAATTTAAATCAAATAAATTAAAGAACAAAAGTTTAATAAAAATATCAAGACAGCTTTCGGCATTATTAAAGGGAGGTCTTCCCTTAGAAATTTCTTTATCTTCTATAGGAAAAGAATCTGAGAGTAATTTAGAAAAAGAACAGTTATTAAAGATTTCTTCTTTAATACAAGAAGGTAATAGTTTTGCCGATGCATTAAAAGAGTATCCCCATTCTTTTAATCCTCTATTCATTGCCTTGGTGTCTGCTGGTGAAAATTCAGGTAATTTAGCAACAGCACTGAATAATTTATCTATATATATAGAAAAAAAAGAAAGAATTAGAAATGAAGTTATTGGTGCTCTTGTCTATCCTTCTATTTTAATTTTCGTAGCATTACTGATTGTTTCATTACTTTTAATTTTTGTTGTACCTAATGTAGTAGAACAATTTATAGGATTGAACAAAGAATTACCTTTTTTAACTAATGTTTTAATTTCTGTATCAAATTTTTTAACAAGTAATATTTTTATTGGCTCTATCATTATTATTTCAAGTATTATTTTGTACATAAGAATCTACTTTAAGGAGAGATTTATACTTAAATTCCATAATTTTTTATTAAAAATACCGTATTTTAATAAATTCTTAATACAGTCAGACATTTCAACATTCTTAAGTGCTATGAGCCTATTAAGAAATGGAGGAGTTACCATCGTAAATTCTATAGATATCTCAATAGAAACAATCAGTAATCAGTATTTAAGACAACAATTTGCAAATAAATTAAGAAGAATAGAAGAGGGGTCAACATTAACAGAAGCATTGAATGAAATTCCATTAGTTCCGCCATTAGTTATACAAATGATTTCAAGCGGAGAAAGAGGAGGTGAACTAGAAGAAATGCTATCCAAAACTTCAGAGTTTTTAGACCAAGAGTTCCAACAATCTTCAAAATTGATGATAAGTCTTTTAGAACCTCTAATTGTTGTTATTATGGGAGGAGTAGTGGCTACAATTATCATTGCAATTTTATTACCATTAATTCAAATGAATAATTTATCAGTAATTAATTAAAAAAATGAAGAAAGTTATAAATAACACTAAAGGTTTTAGTCTGATAGAAATTCTAGTTGTCTTATTGATTATTGGCTTACTAACTACATTAGTTGTAGTGAATGTTTTGCCTAGTCAAGATAAAGCAAGAATAGAAAAAGCAAAAGCAGATATAGCAATATTAGAAAATGCTTTAGAGATGTACAGACTGGATAATTATACGTATCCATCAACTGATCAAGGATTGAAGATTCTTGTTGAACCTCAAGAAAATAATAATTCATATACAAATATATATATAAAACGATTACCTAGAGATCCATGGGGAAATGAATATCAATATGTAAGTCCAGGAAACAATGGTATTTATGATCTTTATTCTTATGGAGCTGATGGAGTTGAAGGTGGTGAAAACCTTAACTCAGATATTGGTAATTGGGATGAATCTTAAAAATCAAAACGGCTTTACTCTAGTAGAAATTTTAGTTGCTATAGGACTACTTGCACTTATTCTAGGTGTATCTATGCAGATATTTACATCAAGCTCAAAGTCTTTAAGTCACTTAGAGGAACAATTATTTTCTCAATTTGTAGCTGAAAATGTCATGGTTTCAAGTTTCTTATTTGAAGATGAATTATTTAATTCATCAGGCATTTCGAAACAAGCTAATAAAGAATTTCTATGGAAAAGAGAAATCATCTCGCAAGATAGTAAATCCATTCAAATAAAAATAATTGTTTCTGATCCAGAAAACCAAAAGAAAATTTATGAGTTAAGCTCATTTAAGGTAGTAAATTAATGTCCAAGGGTTTTTCTTTAATAGAGATGTTGGTAGTAGTAGGATTAGTTGGTTTAATTTCCTTATTGGCTTTCAGTGGTTTAAATAATTCAATTAACTTCAATCTAAAATTTAATCAAAAGAGTGAGTCTCTAAATAACCTAGCTTTTTTTAATGAAATTTTAAAAAGAGATCTACTTCAGTCTATTAATAGATTGTCTATTGATAGCAGAGGCAATAAGCTAGAGCATTCATTTTATGGTCAAAACCCAGGAATAGAAGGAAATATTCTTTCTTTGAATATCATTAATAGGACAGACCTCCAAAATAAAGGCTCACTAAGACACATCAATTACATCTACAAAAATAATAAGATAATAAGAGTTGAATATAGTCATATAGATATATTGGAAGACACAGAAGTTACCAAGCAAATTCTTCTAGATAACGTTGAATCTTTAGAGTTAACCTTTGGAAGGGATTTAGATTGGTTTATGGAATGGCCATTTACACCATGGACAGAAAATAATGGCTTACCTGACTCAATGAAAATAACACTAGACATAAAAAATGTAGGTTTGATTGAAAGGAATTTTCTAGTATCTATATGAAGAATTCAAAAGGTAGTGCTTTAATTTTAGTTATTTTAATTGTTTCCCTTATATCTTTATTAGTTGTCTTATCATCAAATAGATTATCTTTAAATATAAAAAATTCTGCTGCATTTTCTTCAGATATTCAGTCCTATTGGTTTGCTATGGCCATAGAATCATCTGCAAACGACTTCCTTCAAACAGTTAAAAATTTAGATCAAATTAACTTTTTAGATGACGAAGACCTAATTAAAAAGAAAATAAATGTAAATATTGATGGAGTAAATATTCAAGGCAAATTAAAGGATCTCAACTCTTGTTTTAATGTAAATCTCTTAGTTATAAAAAAAGGACAGGAAATTGTTAGAAATAAAGAGACTATAAATATATTCAAAAGCCTTTTATTAAATCTAAATTTTGATGAATATGCTTCTTCTGAAATTCTACCTGCTCTATTGGACTGGTTGGATTCAAATGATTTTACTGAAGATGCTAACGGAGCTGAAGATGATTTTTATACAAGATTAGATTCTCCTTATAGAGCATCAAATCAACTTATATTTGATTTATATGAATTGTTAAACATAAAAGGTTTTGATAAATCAATCCTTCGCTCCTTAGAGCCTTACATATGTGTTATACCTAATAATAATAAAACAAAATTTAATTTAAATAGCATTTCTAAGGAAAATCCTGAACTTTTATCTGCATTTTTTGAAAACCAAATAAGTATTTCTGAAGCATCTCAAATATTATTAGACAGGCCATTGGGTGGATTTACAGATAAAGAAGAGTTTTGGTCTCATCCAGTATTAGAGAATATACAGAGGAATAATAATATTAATGAATATTTATCCTTTTCTTCAAATTACTACATATTAGAAACTAAGGTGAGTAACCCTATAAAATCTTATAAAATGACAAGTGTATTTTTTATAAATAAGTCCAATAAGGTAAGTGTCATTATAAGAAACTTAGGCGATCTTTAAATTATGAATATATTAATAAATAATTATTTAAAGACTATAAAGGTTTTTACAGATCAAGATATTGTTTACTTAGATAAATTTGAGGAACTAAGTAAATTTAAAGAACATCAATTAGAGATATTTATAATAGACCCACAAATTCATAATAACAAAGTAAGTTTACCTCCAGCAAAATCTTCAGTTCTTAAGAAATTAATTCCTCATATTCTAAAAAGTGAATCACTAATTTTTAAAGAAGATTCGCATTTTTCCCATAAAAAAATAGGTGAAAATGAATTTGCACATATCTCATTTGTTGATAGAGAATGGATCCAAAATTTATTTCATAGCATTAATAAAAATGAACTTTCTGTAAGTTGTTTAATTCCTCTAGAATCCTGTGGTAAAGAGAAAACTGCAACTATTTATGAACATGGCAATTTTTCTACTGTTAATTTTTCTAATTTATGGGGATGGACAGCCGAAACAGAATTAGTAAGTGATTTGATAGCAAAGGGAATAAAAGAATTTAATTGTTCTAAACTGACATTCTGTTCTGATAACAAAAATACTTCATTCAATCTTAATAATTTAGATATTAAAAATTTTAATAGAATAGAAGAGGCTGAACTCTTGAGTGAGTTTAATAGTGAAATTGAGATGATAAACCTCCTTAAAGATTCTTTTAGTCCTAAGATAGATTGGAACAAATTGTTTAAGCCATATAAGTTTCTTCTTGCATCATTAGCATTATTGATGACCGCCTTCTTTAGTACAAAAATTCTTGAAATTAATGAACTAAAAAAGAATGCTGACGACCTAATAAATTCAGCAAATCAGTTATATTTTGTAAAGAATCCAGGATCTAGTAAAAAGCAACTAGAAGTATTCTTAGCAAAGAACTCAAATCTCGATAAAAATCTGGATAAGGTCAATTTTGTAGAGGTTTTATTTAATATTTCAGGGATTATTAATTCAAATGACAAAGTTTCTCTATCAACAGTTGTATTTGATTCTTCAAAGAAAGAATTTCTAGTTGAAATAGAAAGTATAGAATTTGATGATTTAGAAGTACTAAAAGAGGTCTTTAAAAATCAAGGTTTCTCATTACAGGAAGGTTCATCAAGAAGAGTGGGTAACACTATATTAAGTGAAATATTAATAAGATCATGAAATCTTTATTATTAAAACTAAATAGAAGGGATGAAATTTTATTATTTCTTATTTTTGTATTCTTATTACTAACAGGTTTGGTCTTGTTAAATTCTAAGCTTAACTCTATAGGAAATGAATCAGAATTAGATTTTCAGAAGAGTAAGATTTATTTTCAAGAAATGCAGTTATCACTTCAAAGGAAAGAAAAGATTCAATCATATGATGATTCATATTCTCAAAACTCTGCTTCCATAATAAGTTCATTAGCTAGAAGTAAGAATCTGAGCATTGATAGAATCCAACCTATCAATGATAATTCTTATATTGTGACAGTTAATAATGGGGACTTTATTTCTTTATTTTCATGGATTAAGGATTTAGAAGAAAAAAGTTCAATCTCAATAACTAAAGCATCTCTCAAGAGAAGCACAAGTAATCCATCTAATAAAATTAGAGCTCAAGTTGTTTTAACATCATCAAAATGAAAATAAGATATATCCTTTTAATTACTTTTATTTTTATTATAGGAATAATTCTTATGATACCCATGCGAGCTATTTCATCTTATTTAAATAATATGGATGACATTGCAATAGAAGAATCTAGTGGAAAATGGTGGTCAGGAGATCTTAAAAATATCTATATCGGAACTAATAGAATCGGTGATGCTGAAGTTTCCTTCAAATTTTTAAATATTTTTATAGGAAAGACAGAGTTTGTGATAAAAATTTCTGGTCAGGATATAGAATTTCAAGGACAAGTAGGAAAATCTTTTTTAGGCGATACTTTAATTCAAGACGCTAAATTTAATATAGATGTTATTAAAGCTTACAGCAAAGGTAAGGCCATACCGCAACCTATTTCAAGCCTGAGAGGAGAAATAGAATATCTAAGATTTAAAAGCACTAAATGCATTAAAGCACAGGGAGATGCTATAGCAGAGGTTATGGATGTTTTAGGAATTTTTAGAAGAAATATATCTGTTTCTTCTAGTATAGAATGTAAAGATAAAAATTTAAGAGTTACCTTTGAATCTCAGCAAGAAGGTACATTAAGTGGCGAAATTATAATAACTCCGGATCTTACTTATGAACTTATCGCTAGATCAGATAATATAACGAGCAAAATAAAAGAGTTAACTAAGCTAAACTTTAATCAAACTCCTACCATAAAATCTTCCGGAACATTTTTAGATTTAATAGAAGCTCTATAATGTGCGGAAGATTTGCTTTAAGAAATCCTTCAGCTCTTAAAGATACTATTGAATCGATTGATATAAAGCCTAGATTTAATATAGCTCCAAATCAAAAAATTCATGTAATAGCTGAAAGAGCATTAAAAGCTAAATGGAGTTTTACACCATATTGGGCAAGTGAACCTTTCAATTTAATCAATGCCAGAAGCGAGACAATCTGGAAAAAGAAGTCTTTTAAGGATGCTAGCAAATGTTTAGTACCAGCTGATGGTTGGTATGAATGGAAAAAAACAGATTCAGGAAAGATTCCTTATTTTCATGAACATCAGAATGAATTATTTTATTTTGCGGGTATATATGGTGGTTATAGAGGAGAATTAGGGGTTGCAATATTGACTATGGAGGCCAGTCCAAGCCTTAAAGAAATTCATCATAGAATGCCTGTAATCATCGATGAAAATAGTAAAGATGAATGGCTTAATAGTAAGAATTTTGAATTTTCAGTATCTAGAATATCAACCCTGATAAAAGCTTATGAAGTATCTACTTATGTTAATAATCCAGAGAACGATTCGGAAAGATGCATAAAACAAACTTAAGGTGTATTTAAGTAGGCCAAGCAGGCTTTTTTAGCTTCAGCAACTGTTCTTGGATGAATAGATAAATTAACATCTAAGTTGTCGATCAGTATAGTCATGGCTAGTAAAGTTGCTAATCTAACTTTATCTTCTGAATGTTTTATCTCAAGATTTTTTAAACAAGAAATTAATGTTTCTATAAAAGATTTTTTATTTAAAGTAATTTGTTTCAAGTTCATACCGTCACATAAACTAAAAACTTCTACTAGGTGTTTATTTTTATCAAGATAAATGGCCAACAGATCAATATATGTCTTTAAATACCAGTCTAAATTTAGATCTGTTTTATCCTTAAAGTTATTATTTAAAAGCTTAGAAAATTTATATAAGTGTCTAGTTAAAATTCCTATATATAAAGATTCAGTAGAAGGGAAGTATTTATAAATAGAAGCTCGTTTGTACTTAGAATGTATTGATAAACTAATAAAGGTTAAAACACCTTTATCTTGAATAAGAATTTCTTCTGCGGAATTTAAGATAT
>MDSZ01207811.1_pt1 | contig 12238 bp, 19 predicted proteins | sample 811201 | NCBI WGS metagenome assembly MDSZ01 (sample SAMN05326647, study PRJNA326480) | marine metagenome | isolation source: seawater | place: Indian Ocean: North | collected 2010
AAACAATGTTGATAATGTCAGAACGAAGATAAAGAATTTTGCTTCTTCTGTTGGTTTCAAATCCCTAAAGGTTATAATACTCGATGAGGCTGACTTTCTTACGCCGAATGCTCAAGCTGCATTGAGAAACCTAATGGAAACATTTTCAAAACATACGAGGTTTATTTTAACTTGTAATTATGTAGAGAGAATAATTGACCCAATTCAATCGAGATGTCAATCATTTAAGGTTGTACCACCTTCCAAAAAAGAGGTGGCTTTACATATGAAAGATATTTTAGAAAAAGAAAATGTTGGGTTCGCTTTAGATGATGTTGCTTTAATTGTGAACGCGGGATATCCTGATATTCGTAGAGTTATCAATTCAGCTCAAAGACAGGTTGTTAAAGGTGTCCTGAAGATTGATACAAATTCAGTTATTCAAAATGATTACAAAATTCAATTGTTAAGTAAGTTGTCAAGTGGTGTTTTTAATGATATAAGACAATTAATAGCTGATAATTCCATAAGTGATTATTCTGAGTTGTATAGACTTTTATATGATGAGGTAGATAATTATAGTAACGGTAAAGAAGCTGAATGTATTTTAACTATAGCTGAAGGTCAATATCAAGATGTAAATGTAGTAGACAAAGAGATAAATTTTATGTCAACGATTTTAAAACTAAAAAGGATAATTAAATGAAACGATTTAAAGTAGTAAATAAACGAAAAAGTAGTATAATATATGTGGTGTTACACAACCCACCTTATGAAAATGAAAACATTCTATACAAAACTAGTTGGAACGCTAAAGATTGTGAGATAGAAGAAGTTCATATGAACTCTGACGAGTTAGCTAAGGAAGTATCACCATTGGATATTGATTACAACAACACAGGAGAAGAAAAATGACAATGATTAAAGGTAATCAAGATGGAGTACCCACATTGGATAATGTAGATTTGACTCATGCCAAAACATTAGAATGTGAAAAATGTAAATGTAAAGCTTTCAAACAAAGTTTGATGTTAAAAAAACTATCAGCTTTAGTTTCACCAACAGGTAAAGAAGCTTTAATTCCAGTAGCTGTTTTTGTTTGTGAACAATGTGGTCACATCAACAAAGAATTTGAAGAAGCTGAAATACAACAAGCTGGGTAATGCCTTTTTACACTTTTAAATGTCCATCTTGTAAAAAAGAAAAAGAAGTACTACAAGGTATGAATGACAAACCACCTATTTGTGATGGTATAAAAATGGAACGGTTGTTCAAGTCAGTAGGTAAACCACAATTCAAAGGTAGTGGTTTTTATGAAACAGATTACAAATCTAAATCAGGTTGAAAACTTAAATAAAGGTATAGGTTATGCCAATAATTATACGAAATATATTTGAAGAATATTGTACTGAAACACTTGATGTACAAGACACTATAGCAGTAAATAATGGAACATCTGCGTTGATAGCTCCATTGTGGTCTATGGATTTACAACCAGATGATGAAGTAATAACAACACCATTTACATTTATAGCAACATCTAACGCTATACTCATAGCAGGAGCTAAACCAGTTTTTGTAGACATTAATGAAGATGATTTTTTGATAGACCCAACTAAGATTGAAGAAGCGATTACAGAAAAAACAAAAGCTATAATACCTGTTCATTTATTTGGTCAAGTTTGTGATATGGATTCTATAATGCAAATAGCTAGATTGAATAGTCTTGTAGTTATTGAAGATACAGCTCAATCATTCGGAGCGGAGTACAATTATTATAGTGAAAGAGGTCATGAAGAAACAAGAATGGCTGGAACTATTGGAGATGTTGGTTGTTTTTCATTTCATAAGACAAAACCAATGTCAACATTTGAGGGTGGTATGATTACAGTCAATCAGAACTCAAGATTAGATGGAGATAAGATAAGAGCTATAACTAATCAAGGTCAAGTTGGTAAATATAATCATGAGTATCTTGGATTTAATTTTAGATTAGCAGAACCCTTGTGTTTACAAGCTTATCATAATATGAAGTTACATATGACCGGTATTAAAGCTGAACTTGGAACAAGAAATTGGAGACATGGACATTATCCAAAAGTAGTATATGACCAACCTATCTATAAAAAAATGGGTATAAAAGGTGATTGTCCTATCGCAGAAAAAGTAGCTAGTAAAATAAAACATCCAACTGAGATAAAAAATGACAATATTTGATTGGATAAATCAGATTCTCGTTCACAAAAAACCGTGGGATGAATTTACAGAAGATGAACAAAAGAAATTCAGCCCATTCATAATCAATCGTTGGTTATCCATGGACAAAGAGTTTATTGAAGTTATAAATTATTTTCAAAAGTATTCTATTGGATTACTAGCACCTAAAGAAGTATATGAATTTTATCGTAACTTTTTACCAAAAGGTAAAAGATTTAACAAATATGTTAAAGGTAAAAAATCAAAAAAATATGATAAAGAATTAATAAATGTTTTGACAAATCATTATGAGTGTAGTAAATTAGAAGTACAAGATTACTTACCATTATTATCAAAACAAGAGTTAACAACAATATTAGAAAAGTACGGAATTGAATCAAAACAAATAAGGAAATTAATAAAATGACAAAAAATAAATTTTTTGAAGAAGTATCAGATTATACAAAATTTAAAATTGTAGAAATGTTAGTAGAAAAGCATCAGGATAGATTTGAAAATGTTGATAGGATTGAAGATGTAGCTGATGACATTTTACATATATTATCTATATGTGGTTTAAAATTTTATGGGAATATGAAACATGGAAGGAGTGGATTTAATGAATAAGTTATTGATGGCTGCTTTAGATTGTTACCAAGCACAAAAAACAGAGGCTATTGCCCACTTAGATATTTTATTTAATGATTCAGTTGGTATAGGAGAACATACAGATTTACTAACTGAAGTAAAAAAATGGACGGATAGTTTGTCACAAGCTGAAGAAAATTTAGAAACTTTAAGAGCTAATTTTGATGTATCAAAAACAAAATAAAGCTTGTATATTACTTTAATTATTTGTATATTATACTATGAGTAAAATTAGTTATAGTCAGTTATCAATGTTTTCAGAGTGTCCACAAAGGTGGAAATTAAATTATATAGATAAATTGTCAGTGTCAGAACCAAGTATACATTTATTATTTGGAACAGCGATGCATGAAGTAATACAAACTTGGTTAGAAGTTATGTATCACGATAGTGTAAAAAACGCTAATAAATTAAATCTTGAACAGAGACTACATGATAAAATGTTTGAATTGTTTCAAACAGAAAAAGAAGCTTATGGTAAAAATCCTTGTACACTTGAAGAGATGAAAGAATTTTTTCAAGATGGTGTAGACATACTTGACTTTGTTAAAAAGAGAAGAGCAGATTATTTTAGTAAACGAGGATACAAACTCATAGGTTGTGAAGTTCCTATTGAAGTAGATTTAAAGAAAAATATTAAAATGGTTGGTTATCTTGATATAGTTATATTAGATGAAATAACTAATACATTAAAAATCTATGATATAAAAACATCTACAATGGGTTGGAACAAATGGATGAAAAAAGATGAGAATAAAACTCAACAATTGTTATTATATAAACAGTTCTATTCTAAACAATATAATCATCCAATAGAGAATATAGAAGTAGAATACTTTATCGTGAAAAGAAAACTATGGGAAAAAGCTATGTTTCCACAGAAAAGAGTTCAGAAGTTTTCACCGGCGAGTGGAACTGTAAGTATGAATAAAGTAGCTAAAAGATTGGATACATTTTTAGATTTAGCCTTTGATGACAAGGGTGAAAGAATAGCAGAAAATATAATTCCAACACCAAGTAAAAAAGCTTGTAAATGGTGTGAATTTAATCAGACGGAATATTGTAAAGTGGGGGTGAGATGAAGCTTAATTTAGACGGTGAAGATAGTAAAATAATAAAACAAAATGAAACATACACATTGATTGATAATACAGACTTGAATGGGTTGATTGTTTCAAAAACTATTTTACATCCAAAAAAACATACAACAGGACATAATCATAAAGGACAAGAAGAAGTGTATCAGTTTGTTAGTGGTTATGGTACTATGCAAGTTGGTGACGATTATCATTTGGTTGGACCAGGTGATATAGTTTTGATACCAGATGGTGATTTCCATAAAGTTTGGAATAGTAGTAAATACGAAGACTTAATATTTATATGTGTTTTTGATGGGGGAAGAAATCACTAATGAAAATTGCTATCATAGGTAGTAGAAGATATGAAAATAAAAAAAAGATTAAAGATTTTATATTTAAGTTAAAGAATGAATATGGTGAAAATACAACAATAGTAAGTGGTGGGTGTAAAGATGGAGCTGATAAATACGCTAAAAAATATACATTAGAATTAGGGTTACAATACGAAGAATATCCACCAGCACATTTTACTCATAATTTATATTGTGGATTACCAGAATCAAGATATGGAAAACCATATAGTCCAAAAAATTATCATGTAAGAAATAAAATAATAGCTGGAACTAGTGATTATGTAGTAGCTTTTATTCCAAAAGGTATTGACTCTAAAGGTACAATGTCAACTATTAATTACGCTAAAAAATTTAAAAAAAAATATATAATAATTGAATAAAAAATGAGTGTTTTCTTTAGTTTGTATATATGTATATATGTATGAGTGTTAACAAAACAACAAAATTAAAATTAACATCCGTGAAAATTATTAAAGATTTATATAATGATTTTAGACACGCTAGTATTGATGACGATATTAATTTACAAAAATTGGTAAATCGTTGTATGATGCTTTACATTACTGACGAAGAATTTAGAGATAAAGTTAGTGAAGAAGCAAAATTAACAGAATCGGGTAGTAGTTTTTAAATAGGAGAAATAGGTTATGTCAAGAAAAAAAATCTTACTTTTATCAGATGACATGAGAATGCATTCAGGTGTAGCTAGAATGTCAAGAGAATTTGTATTAGGTACTAGTGATAAATATGATTGGGTACAAGTAGCTGGAGCTATAAATCATCCAGAAAATGGTAACAGAATTGTCATAAAAAGTGATGACAATTTTAAACTTTCAGAAGATGCTAGTATTGTACTATATCCAGTAACAGGATATGGTAATCCAGATTTAGTTAGATATTTAATAAAAACAGAAAAACCAGATGCTATTCTACACTTCACAGACCCAAGATTTTGGGTTTGGTTATATAATATGGAACATGAGATAAGACAAGACATTCCTATTATGTATTATAATATATGGGATGATTTACCAGACCCATTATATAATAGAGATTTTTATAGAAGTTCTGACCTGTTGATGTCAATATCAAAACAAACTTATGGTATCAACAAAAGAATATTGTCCAAATATGATTATAAAGATTGGCAACTTCAATATGTTCCACATGGTATATCTGAAAAATGGTTTTTTAAAATTGACAAAGATGATGTAGGTTTTAAACGATTTGAAAATGACCTTGGGTTTGACAAATATAAATTCAAAATTTTATATTGTAACAGAAATATTCGTAGAAAAAATCCAGGTGATGTAGCTTTAGCTTATAAACATTTTATGGATGGACTTACCGAAGAACAAAGAAAAGAATGTTGTCTAGTATTTCATTCAGCTCCAAGTGATGAAAATGGAACTGATATGAAAGCTGTTTGTTCAACACTTTTACCTGATTATCCAGTTATTTGGACATATGATAAGGGTATGAACTTTCAAGATGTACAAATGAATTACCTTTATAATTCTTGTGATGTCTATGTTAATATGGCTTCTAATGAAGGATTTGGTTTAGGTTCTGCTGAATCTATAATGACTGAAACACCAATCATAGTAAATGTAACTGGTGGACTACAAGACCAATGTGGATTTAAAAAAGAAGATGGAACTTATTTAACTGCTGAAGATTACACAGGTCAATGGGGTTCTAATAATGATGGGAAATATCAAGAACATGGAGAATGGGTTAAACCTGTATTTCCAAGTAATATAAGTCTACAAGGTTCACCACAGACACCATATATATTTGACGATAGATGTAGATGGGACGATGTAGGTGACGCGTTAAGATATTGGTATGACAAAGGTCCTGAAGGAAGAGCGGAAGCAGGTAAAAAAGGTTCTGAATTTTTAAAATCAAAGGAAATAAAAATGACAGCTAAAATGATGAGTGATGGTTTTGATAAAGCTATGAGTACTACATTAGAAAAATGGAAACCACAACCAAGATACACAATGGAGGTAGTTTAGATGAAACAATTAATGTTGATAATAGCACCAGTAGGAACAAGAAGTGGGTATGGTGACCACGCTAGAGATTTAACAAAATCACTTATGAAATTAGACTATGATATCAAAATAGACGATGTTAGATGGGGTGACACTCCAAGAAACGCTCTTGATAAAAATAATCCTGAAGATAAAAAAATACTAGATTGTATTTTAAAACCTGGTGATTCATTATCAAGACAACCAGATTTTTGTGTAGATATCAGAATACCAAATGAATTTAATCCAGTTGGTAAATTTAATATTGGTATAACTGCTGGTGTAGAGACAACAGCTGTTTCACCTAAATTTTTAGAAGGGTGTAACAAAATGGATTTAATTATAGTTCCATCAAAACATTCAAAGGATGGTTTTGTAACTACACATTTTGATAAAACACAGAATACACCAGATGGACAACAACAAAAAGTTGGTGATTTGAGATTAGAAAAACCAATAGAAACTTTGTTTGAAGCTTATGACGACACATATAAACCTCTTGAAGAAAAAGACATTCCAAAAAGTTTTTTAAAAGAAATAAATGATGTAGTAAAAAATAACTTTGCGTTTCTCCATGTAGGACAATGGACAAAAGGTGGGTATGGTGAGGATAGGAAAGATATAGGTAAAACAGTAAAGATTTTTTATGAGACATTTAGTGGAGTAAAAAATCCACCAACACTTTTACTAAAGACAAGTGGTGCAACATTTTCTGTGATGGATAGAGAAGAGTGTTTATCAAAACTTAGATCCATAAAAAATATGTTTCCACCTCAAATTCAAAAAAATTTACCAGAAGTAATTTTGTTACATGGTGATTTAACTAAAGAAGAATTAAATTATTTATACAATCACCCAAAAATTAAATCTTTTGTTTCTTTTACACATGGAGAAGGATTTGGAAGACCGTTACTCGAAGCTTCAGTAACAGGATTACCTGTAATCGCTTCAAATTGGAGTGGTCAATTAGATTTTCTTGAAACTGATTATTCTATTCTTGTAGACGGTACTATGGGTAAAATTCCACCATCAGCTGTATGGGAAGATATTATCATTCCTGAAAGTCAATGGTTTAATGTAAATGAACAAGAAGCAACAAAAGCTTTAAAATTTGCTTTTGAAAATGAAGACTCTATCAAAAAACAAGCTAATTCTTTAATGGATGTTAATAGAGTTAATTTTTCACATGATAACATGACTAAAAAGTTTGAGTATATTATCAATAAATACACAGCTCATTTACCCAAAAATGTTTCATTAAATTTACCAACATTGAAAAAAGCGACTGGTGATGATTCTCCAAAATTACCTAAATTACCAAAGTTGAAAAAAGAACAAAAAGAAGCTTCTTTTCCAAACATATAGGAGAATGTAAAAATGGATAAAAATTTTAAAATAAATGATGGACAAGAACATAGAGTAGTTATCAATTGTCCACTTTGTGGTGATAAAGAACTTCATTTAGTTCAAGATGACTTAAATTCAATGCAATGTTTGTCTTGTGGATATTCAACTAATGACACATATACTGGTGACCCTGAAAAATGTGAACCATTTTTAAATTTAGATGAAGATTTAAGAAAATGGGCAGAAGAGTCACAAGGACAAATGTGGATTCCATCGGTTTTAAGATTACCGATTGGTCTTTATTATCCAATTGATAAAGATGATAAAATGAAGTGGGCTTTAGCACCATTGGTATCTATTCCAGAAGATGAACAAAAAAATTATCCTGTTGAAGGACAAGAGGATAAATTTCATACTAAAAAATATGATGTTGAAAATGAGTTGTATTTTAACAATTTTGGAAAAGGGTTAAAACAAGTAAATAGTATTTTAGATAAACAGAAAGATTTATTGGACGATGTCAAGAAGAGTTAACCATTACAGAAATATTTTAAGTGAAGAATCTACAGGTTTTAGAATGTTAGAGACTGGTGCTATGATTAGATTTAGATATAGTAAACCAGGAGTGACAGATAGAAATCCTTTATGTTTATATTTGTGGAGAGACCGTAAGTTACAGATAGTACATACAATAAATTTAAATTATCTATATGAGTCAAGAGTAGAAAAATTATATAGAGAAATACAAAAAATGTTACCTCTACAAAATAAACAAGCCAAAAATCAAGATGAAGAATTTACCGATGTAGGTTTTTCAAGGTCAGGACCAAACTCAGCTCGAGCTTTATATGAGAGAGTGTTAAAACCAAAAATTTTACTAGATGATGATTGTTACAGAACTTATAAACAAAGTAAAATGAAAGATATCAGACTAGTTAAATATAATTTTAAAACTGTAAAAGGTATGTAAATGAAATTAAGTTATAGTATATTAACTCACAATGAAACAGATTCTTTATTGGAACTTGTAGAGTTTTTAGTAAAACATAAAGATGACAATGATGAAATAGTAATTCTTGATGACTATTCAGATAATGAAAAAACTAAAGAAATACTTGACACAATGTGTTCAATTCATGACATAAAATTTGAACAAAGACATCTAAATAAAAACTTCGCTGAGCAGAAAAACCATTTAAAAAATATGTGTACAGGTGATTATATATTTAATCTTGACGCTGATGAGTTACCAAATAAGTGGTTAATGAAAAATATAAAATCTATATTGGCTTCAAACCCAACAATAGATTTGTATTGGGTGCCAAGAGTAAATACTGTTAAGGGTATTACACAAGAACACATCGATAGATGGAAATGGAAAGTGAATGAAAAAGGCTGGATAAACTTTCCTGATTATCAAGGTAGAATTTGGAGAAATCGTTCAAATATAAGGTGGGAAAGACCAGTACATGAATTGTTAGTAGGATATAAAGAACATACTTATCTACCGATGGAAGAACAATTTTGTTTTTACCATCATAAAAATATAACAAAACAGGAGTTACAGAATGAGTTCTACGACAAAATATAATATAGGTATAATAGGAAAAGGGTTTGTAGGTTCAGCAGTAGCTTTTGGATTTTCACCTTCTACTGGATATGATTCTAATATTAGAGTGTATGATACTGATGAGTCTAAATCAACACATTCATTATCTGAAGTTTTACATGAGTCTGAGTTTATATTTTTATCAGTACCGACACCATCTAATCAGAATGGTTCAATAAATTTAGACATAGTTCACTCATTGTTTGAGGAAATGAATAATTTAAATACAAATAACAATAGTATAATATTGTTAAGGTCTACAGTAACTCCAGGTACTACACGAGAACTACAAAATAGATATGGTAATTTAAATATAGTATTTAATCCAGAATTTTTAACGGAGAGGTCTTCTAAACTAGATTTTATCAATCCAGCGAGACACATACTTGGTGGAAATTCAACATATACCCAACGAGTAGCAGAATTATATAAAGATAGATTTGGTCAACATTGTCCGATAATTCAAACTGATTTTGAAACGGCTGAGTTAACTAAATACGCTTGTAATATCTATTTTGCTACCAAAGTATCATTTATGAATGAAATGAAATCATTATCCGATGTAGCTGGTGGTAATTGGGATGACCTTGTTGATGGACTTTCTTTAGATGGTAGGATAGGACATTCTCATTTAGCTGTACCAGGTCCTGACGGTAAAAGAGGTTTTGGTGGTAGTTGTTTTCCAAAAGATATTCAAGCTATTATTCACTATGCTGAAAGTAATGGGGTGAATCCTAATGTGATAAAAGGTGCTTGGGAGACTAATTTAGAAGTTAGACCAGAACAAGATTGGAAAGAATTAAAAGGGAGGGCTGTTGTAGATGAGTAATATACTTGTTACAGGAGGAGCAGGGTTTGTAGGTACTAACCTGATAAAAAGATTATTAAGAGATGGACATAATGTAGTGTCTATTGATAATTATTGTACCGGTTTGAAAGATAATGAACAAGAAGGTTGTAAATATTATGATTTTAACATAGTAAAAACAACAAATTTTGAAGCTTTTTTAGAAGACCAAGATGTAATTTTTCATTTAGCAGCTTTAGCTCGTATTCAACCTTCAATTAAAAATCCAATAAAAGCTTTACAAAATAATATCGTTGGTACTATGAATATATTAGAACACGCTAGGAACAATAATATACAAATTATCTATGCAGGGTCAAGTTCAAAACATCATAACTTATATGGTAGTCCATACGCTTTTTCAAAATGGAATGGTGAGGAATTATGTAAATTATATAGTAATGTATACGATGTTAATAGTGTTATCTGTAGATTCTATAATGTATATGGACCACATCAGATTGAAGATGGTGATTATTCAACGGTTATAGGTATTTTTGAAAGACAACATAGGAACAAAGAAAATTTAACAATAACTGGTGATGGAGAACAAAGACGAGATTTTACACATGTAGATGATATTGTGGATGGTTTGATATCTTGTGTTGGTAAGGATTTTAAAGGAGATGAATTTGAACTTGGTAGAGGTAAAAATTTCTCTATAAACGAAGTAGCTGATATCTTTGGTGGAGAAAAAAAATATATTCCAGCTCGTCCCGGTGAGTATCCTACTACTTTATGTGATTACAGTAAAGCACATGGTGAATTAGATTGGACACCACATAGAAATTTAGAAGATTATATTAAGGGAGTCATTAATGATTAATGTATTTTATAGACTTTCCGATGGTGGTTACGCTAAAGAAAAACCACACTATGTTAACAATAAAAAATGTTTGTCAAATTTTATTTCAAACTTTAAAAATGAAAATATTAACATCATAGCTGACAATGTTTCAGATGAAACATGGGAGTGGATACATGGACTACCGAGTTTTCCAATTTTAAATGTAGAAAGAACTAAATTAGGAAGTGGAGCTCAAAGTTTTAACCATGCTTTAGATAAAGTGCTTGACTTTGATGATGATTCTGTTGTATATTTTGTAGAGGATGATTATCTTCATAAAGAAAATTCATCTAAAGTGTTACTTGAAGGTATAAAACTAGGAGCAGATTATGTTACTTTATATGACCACCCTGATAAATTTATTAATGGTATAAATCCATATGTTTCAGATGGTGGTGAAGATACGAAAGTATTCTTAACGGATTCATGTCATTGGAAACTTACAAATTCAACTACAATGACCTTTGCTTCTACTGTTAAGGTTTTAAAGGATGATAAAGATATTATAAAAAAATGGACGGTAGGAACTCATCCGAATGATTTTGAAATGTTTGTAGAGTTACGGAATAAAGGTAAATCACTTATTAGTCCATTACCAGGTTATTCAACACATGGAGAAACAGCTTTTTTATCTCCACTAACAAATTGGGAAAAAGTTTAAATGAAATTAGTTAATTACACAGTAATGTTCGCTGATGACCCTAAAAAATTACATGGTGATTTAGTACCATATACACATGATAAAGAAGGTGTTGATTATATAGCTTTTACAAATAGTCCTCATGTTAAATCTGATTTTTGGGATGTTAGATTAATCGATGATATGGAAAAAGATGGTAGATATACGGCTCGTAAATACAAAACCTTGCCTCATAAAATTTTACCAGATTATGATTTTCATATTTGGACAGACAATCAAGTTTATTATACTGTTGACCCAAAATCTTTGATAGAAGGTTATCTTGGTGATGAATATGATGTAGCTGCTCATAAACATATAGACAGAGAATGTATGTATCAAGAGGTTGAAGCTTGTTTGAATAGACCAGCAGCTGCAGGTCCTCCAAGACAAGACCCACAATTATTAATTAAACAAGGTGAAGATTATAGAAAAGATGGATACCCTGAAATGAATGGATTATATGAAACAGGATTTTTACTTCGAAGAAATTGTGAAAAAGTTCGTAAATTCAATGAACAATGGTGGGACGAATCTATAAATAGAACAACTGAAGACCAAGTTTCTTTTGTATATTTACTATGGAAAAACAAAGAAATTAGAATGAATGGTATA
>MDSZ01005864.1_pt1 | contig 12237 bp, 13 predicted proteins | sample 811201 | NCBI WGS metagenome assembly MDSZ01 (sample SAMN05326647, study PRJNA326480) | marine metagenome | isolation source: seawater | place: Indian Ocean: North | collected 2010
CAATTATTTTTTTTAAAGAGCTGGTAAAAATCATAAGCTTGTAAAATCATATAATTAAATTCCATATAACTTAATGATTGCTCTCTATCTAATCTCAATTTTACGCTGTCAAACGTTAACATCTTATTAATAGTAAAGTGACTTCCTATTTCTCTCAAAAAATTTATGTAATTTAATTTTGATAACCATTTATAATTATTGACAAATATTGGTTTAATTTTTTTATTTGAGTGACTCAATATTTTTAAAAAAACTTGTTTAATACTTTTAATATTCTTATCAATTGTTTTTTGACTTAAAATTTTTCTTGTTGAGTCTTTTCCAGAAGGATCTCCTATTAATGTGGTTCCTCCACCTAAAAGAATTATAGGACGATGCCCATATTTTTGCATTAATCTCAAAACCATAATTTGTAACAAACTTCCAACATGCAAACTATTAGCTGTACAATCAAAACCTATATAACCAGTAACTGATGTTTTATTGCAAATGACATCTAGTTTATCTAAATCAGTACATTGATTTAAATAGCCCCTAGATTTCATTTCTGATACAAAGTTATTTTTCATAGAACTAATTGTGATATCCACTATTATACAAAAATTATTATAAATAAATAAAAATATGAATAAAGAATACACATCTTTAGGGTTAATGAGCGGGACTTCTGGAGATGGTGTTGATGCCTCAATTATTTGTTCTGACGGGGAAACTAAATATAAAGTGATTTTAGATAAATTTTTCCAGTATGAGGATGATATTTACAAGAGCATTCATAACCTGAAAGGAAAAATATTTAATTTAAAAGATTTGGCAATTTACAGAAAAGAATTACAGGATTTAGAGAGAAATATTACTTTATTTCATGCTAAAATTGTAAATCAACTAACTCTTAAAAACGATATACATTTAATTGGTTTTCATGGACAAACAATAATTCATAGTCCTGAAAATAAGATTTCAAAACAATTAGGTGACGGAAAACTTTTATGTCAATTAGTAAAAAAAGATATCGTGTACAATTTCAGAGAAAAAGATATTTTAAATGGAGGTGAGGGAGCTCCCCTTGCTTCAATTTTTCATAAATTAATTGTAAGTCAAAATAGTTTTACTGTTCCAATATGCATATTAAATATTGGCGGAATATCAAATATAACTGTTATAAAAGATCAAGATAAGACTGATTCTATTTACAGTAAGGACATTGGCCCTGGTAATTGTTTAATAGATAATTGGGTTAGGAAAAATTCTTCAGAAAAATTTGATAAGGATGGTAAATTTGCTAATGCAGGATCATGCAATGATATTATTTTTGAACAAGCTCAAGAGCTATTTTCAAACTATCTTAATGGACAAAAATTATCTTACGATGTAAATGATTTCGATGTATCATTTGTTCGCGGCCTCTCACTTGAAGACGGAGCAGCGACATTGACGGAAATCACTTCAAAGAGTATTAGCTCTTTCTTAAATAATTTAAATCTAGAAATTAAAAAAGATTTTTTACGAATTCTTGTTTGTGGTGGTGGCCGTCACAATAAAACTTTGATCAATAAGATAAAGAATAATCTAACAAAAGAAATTAAATTAGAATTAATTGATGATTATAAGATTAATGGCGATTTTATTGAGTCGCAAGCTTTTGCGTTTCTGGCTATTAGGTCAATTTTAAAATTACCTATTTCTTTTCCAAATACAACTGGATGTAAATCACCTACATCTAGTGGTACTGTCGTTAAATCTAAATAAGAGCAGTTTTTTCTTTTATATATTTCTCGATTTCTAAAACTAATTCTTTTTCTTTATTTTTAAAGAAATGATTAGAATTTTTTATTTTTGAAAAAATTACCTCAACACCTTTCTGACTTTTAATTTTGTTATCTAGTTCATTAATACTTTCTCTCGTTACCAGTTCATCATTTTCACTGTAAATTACTTGTCCAGAAGTTGGACATGGAGCTAAAAAAGAAAAATCATAAACATTCGGTTGAGGTGAAACAGCTATAAAATTATTAACTTCGGGTCTTCTCATAATTAATTGCATACAAATTAAAGATCCAAAAGAAAAACCGGAGACCCAACACTGACTATAATCTAAGTTTTGTCTTTCAATCCAATCTAATGCCGCCGCAGCATCTGATAGTTCCCCTTGGCCGTTGTCAAAAATTCCATCACTTTTTCCTACACCTCTGAAATTTACTTTTATAACTGAAAAACCATTTTCTAGAAAAATGTTATACATTAATTGTACTATTCTATTATTCATCGTTCCACCATATTGCGGATGTGGATGAAGAACTATGGCCACCGGCGAACCAAATTTCGGATTTTTATAATATTTTGCTTCTAGTCTTCCTGCAGGCCCTGGAATAAATATTTCTAAACTTTTTGGTTTCATCATTAATAATGATTATTATTTACAAAAAAAAGATAAACTTTATAGCATGTTTTTATGCGTCAAATATATTTTTTTAATTCCTACTATAAAGGTAGGAATTAAGCGATAATTATTGTAATACAACGATAATTTATGAAACTTACAACTAAAGGAAGATATGCAGTTATGGCTATGGCAGATCTTGCCTTAAACGAAAGTTTAGGCCCAATAAGTTTAAAAGAAATTTCTGCAAGACAAAATATTTCTTTACCTTATCTTGAACAAATATTTATTAAATTAAAAAGCAATAAACTTGTTAGAAGTTCAAGAGGTGCTTCCGGAGGTTATATATTAGATAAACCGGCATCAGAAATTAAATTATCAAACATTATATTTGCAGTTGACGAAGAGGTAAAAATACTAAAATGCAAAAAATCCTCAAAGAAAGGATGCACGAATAGATCAACAAAATGTATTACTCATAATTTATGGGATCAGTTAGATCAGCATATTAATGGGTTTTTTGAGAAAATAAAGCTGCAGGATTTAGTAAAACAAAACGATAATTTATAGTCATTATGAGCAAACAAAATACCAATATTTCCCAAGATTATAAATACGGTTTCACAACCGATATAGATAATTTTAAAGCTCCTAAAGGACTTTCTGAAGAAACAATTAAATTTATTTCCAAAATCAAAAAAGAACCAAAATGGATGTTAGATTGGAGATTGAAAGCATTTAATAGACTTAAAGTTTCAAAGGAACCAAATTGGCAAAAACCCAAGTATCCAAAAATTAATTATCAGGATTTATATTATTACTCTGCCCCAAAAAGTATGAAAGATAAACCAAAATCTTTAGAGGAAGTAGATCCTAAATTAATTGAAACTTATAACAAACTTGGAATACCTTTAAATGAGCAAAAAAAATTAAGCGGTGTTGCTGTCGATGCTGTATTCGACTCCGTTTCTGTTGCTACTACTTTTAAAGATGAATTAACTAAAAAAGGGATCATTTTTTGCCCAATATCAGAAGCGATACAAAAACATCCTGATCTGGTAAAAAAATATTTAGGCTCAGTTATTCCAATCTCAGATCATTATTTTGCTACTCTTAATTCTGCGGTTTTTACAGATGGTTCTTTTGTTTATATACCTCCAAATACTAGATGCCCGATGGAACTATCGACTTATTTCAGAATTAATGCTGCAGAGACTGGTCAATTTGAAAGAACTTTGATTATTGCTGATAAAGGTAGTTATGTTAGTTATTTAGAAGGATGCACTGCACCGATGAGAGATGAAAATCAATTGCACGCAGCTAATGTTGAGCTTGTTGCGTTAGATGATGCAGAAATCAAATATTCAACCGTTCAAAATTGGTATCCTGGAGATAAGGACGGTGTAGGGGGAATATATAACTTTGTAACTAAACGTGGCGCATGTAGAGGAAAAAATTCTAAAATTTCTTGGACTCAAGTTGAAACAGGTTCTGCAATTACCTGGAAGTATCCTAGTTGCATTTTACAAGGAGATAATTCAGTGGGCGAATTTTATTCAATAGCAATAACTAATAACCATCAAAAAGCTGATACTGGAACAAAAATGATTCATTTGGGTAAAAATACAAAAAGTAAAATTATTTCAAAAGGGATTTCAGCTGGTATGGCAGATAACACTTATAGAGGACTAGTTGATATAGGCAGAAAAGCATCCAATTCAAGAAATTACACACAGTGTGACTCATTATTGATGGGAAACAAGTGTGGCGCTCACACTGTTCCATACATTAAGAATAAAAATTCAACTTCAACAGTCGAGCATGAAGCAACTACTTCAAAAATTAATGAAGATCAGCTGTTTTATTGTAATCAAAGAGGTTTAAACCAGGAAGAAGCCGTGAGCTTAATAGTGAACGGTTTTTGTAAAGATGTTTTACAGCAATTACCAATGGAATTTGCAGTTGAAGCTCAAAAACTTGTAGGCATCAGTTTAGAGGGGAGCGTAGGCTAATGTTGGAAATTAAAAATTTAAATGCATCAATAAACGATAAGGAAATACTTAAAGACCTTAACATATCTATTAAGCCTGGAGAATTACATGCAATTATGGGCCCAAATGGCTCTGGAAAAAGCACGTTGGCAAATGTTCTTTCAGGAAAAGATGGATATAAAATTTCTGGTGAATTAAACTATCTGGGAAAAAGTCTTAACGAAATACCAATTGATGAAAGAGCTCAAAAGGGAATTTTCTTAGCATTTCAATATCCAATAGAAATACCAGGTGTGAATACTAGTAATTTCTTAAGAACGTCTCTAAATAAAGTAAGAAAAGCTCAAGGAAAAAAAGAAGTAGACGCACTGTCTTTTTTAAAACTAGTTAAAGAAAAATCGAATGAACTTGGTATGGACGAAAAGATGCTTGCAAGACAATTAAACGTTGGTTTTTCAGGCGGAGAGAAGAAAAAAAATGAAATTTTACAGATGAAAATTCTAGATCCAAGTCTAATCATTCTTGATGAGACAGACTCAGGGCTAGATATTGATGCACTTAAAATAGTAGCAGATGGTGTAAATTCAACTAGGGATAAAAAAAAATCTTTTTTAGTTATTACTCATTATCAAAGGTTATTAAATTTTATAAAGCCAGACTTTGTTCATGTCTTGGCTGGTGGTAAAATTGTAAAATCAGGTACAAAGGAACTTGCAATGGAATTAGAAAAAACAGGTTATAAGGGTATGAATTAAATGCAGGATTTAAAAATACACGCCAAAGAGATCGATAAGATTGGTAAATTTTCTAGGGAGGAAAAGGATTACAGAATTAAAAATCTAAACTATTTTAATGACACCGGGCTTCCGAATAAGAAAAACGAAGATTGGAAGTTTTCGGATTTAAATGCGATAGTTTCAAAAAATTTTAAAAAATTAGATCTCAAATCAAGAAAATCAGATAATCCAAAAATCAATTTTATTAAAGAATTTGAACATAATTATATAGTAATAATAAATGGTGAATTAGCATTAAGTGATTTTAAATATGAAGAAACAAATAAAATAGAAGTTAAATCTTTCACAAACGAAGATTACTCTAACAAAAAAGAAAATAATCCTCTGGTCAATTTAAATCATGCTTTATCAGACAAGGGTTATTTTTTAGAGGTTAAAGAAAACTACAAATTTAATAAAGTTTTAGTTGTTTATTATTTTTATACAGACGATTTAGATGAAAATCTTTTGAATAGTAAAAATAAGATAAGAGTAGGAAAAAATTCTGAACTCCATTTCTTAGATTTCATCATTAATAAATCAAAAAAAAACTTTTTTAACAATATCTACGAAGATATTATTTTAGAGAAATCAGCAACTTTGAAAAATATTTATCTTCAAAACGATAAAAGTTCTGGGTATTTTCATAAATACACAAAAAATAAATTAGCATCAGGTGCTAACCTAACTTCATTTATTTTTCCTACTGGTCTTAGATTTAACAAATTAGATTTAGAATTTAATTTGGAGGGTGAGAATAGTGTATGCAATATTCAATCAGCTGCTTTTTTAAATGAAAATGATCACCAAGAAGTAAAAACACGTATAAATCATCTTTATCCAAATTGCAAAAGTTACCAAAAAGTAAAGAATGTATTAAACGCTGATAGCAAAGGGGTTTACCAAGGAAAAATTTTTGTAAAGGACGTTGCTCAAAAAACCGATGCCTATCAATTGAGCAAAGCTATTTTGCTAAGTGAAAGATCTGAATTCAATTCAAAGCCAGAATTAGAAATTTATGCTGATGATGTAAAATGTTCTCATGGTTCAACCTCAGGCAGTTTGGATAAAGACTCGATTTATTATTTAATGACAAGAGGATTAAGCAAACAAGAATCTACTAAACTATTAGTTGAGAGTTTCCTTAATGAAATAATTGAGTCTATTAAAAGCAGTTCATTAAGAAATTTTATAAAAACAAAATTAGAGAATCAATTACAAAATGAACATAAAAAACATTAAATCGGAATTTCCAATTTTTAAACAAAAGGTTAATGGAAAATCACTAGTTTACTTAGATAGTGCTAATTCATCACAGAAACCAAGAGCTGTAATAAATAGAATATCAAATTTTTATGAAACTGAGTTTTCTAACGTCGGAAGAAGCGTTCATTCTTTAGCTGTAAGGGCAACTAATAGATTCGAGGATTCTAGAGATAAAGTTAGAAATTATCTAAATGCTAAACATAGAGAGGAAATTATTTTTACTAAAGGTGCTACAGAATCAATTAATTTGGTTGCCTCTTCTTACGGTGAGAAATTTATAAAAGAAGGAGACGAAATCATTACTACAGAATTAGAACATCATTCAAATTATGTTCCGTGGCATTTTTTGAGGCAAAAAAAAGGTGCAAAAATAAAATTTGCTCCAGTTAATGAGAGAGGAGAAGTTGAAATTGATGAAATAAAAAAACTTATAAATTCTAAAACTAAAATTATTGCTATAACCCACATTTCAAATGTAACTGGAACTATAATGCCAATAAAAAAAATTGTTGATTTAGCTAAAGAAAAAAAAATTCCAGTTTTAGTTGATGGGACACAAGGAGCTCCACATTTAGAAATTAATATGCAAGAATTAGGCTGTGATTTTTATGCAATATCGTGTCATAAAATGTATGGTCCTAATGGGCTTGGAATTTTATACGCCAAAAAAGAATGGCTTGATAAATTACCCCCATATCAAGGTGGGGGAGGAATGATTAGTGAAGTGCTAAAAGAAAAAGTAACTTTTGCTGAAACGCCAACTAAATTTGAAGCCGGCACTATGCAAACTGCAGAAGTTGTTGCTTTCTCTGAGGCAATTAAATTTATTGAAGATTTAGGAATTAAAAACATTCAAAGTCATGAAAATGAAATCATGGAATATGGTATTGAAAAATTAAAAAAGAACAATTCGGTAAAAATTATTGGTGATCCAAAACACAGAGGTTCAGTTATATGTTTCACCATGAAAGGAATTCACCCTCATGATATTGCTACTATCTTAGACGAAGATGGCGTTGCCATAAGAGCAGGTCATCATTGTTGTCAAATTTTACATGACAAACTTGGTATACCCGCTACAGCTAGAGCTTCACTAGGAGTTTATAATTCAAAAGAAGATATCGATAAGTTAAGTGACGCTATAAACAATTGTAAAAAAATTTTTAAGATTTAAATGGAACTAAAAGAATTATATCAAGAGATAATATTAGATCACGCAAAGAATCCAAGGAACAAAGGAAAGTGTAACGGATACAATCATGATGCTAAAGCACACAACCCTTTATGCGGTGATAAAGTTCATATTTACGCGAAATTAGATGCAAATAAAAATCTTTCTGAATTAAGTTTTGAAGGGGAGGGGTGTGCAATTTCTTTGGCTTCAGCATCAATACTTACAGATACTTTAAAGGGGAGAGATTTGCAATTTTCAAAGAAAGTGACAGATGATTTTTTAAGTATGTTGAAAAATAAGTCAAAAATTACATTGAACAGTTTATCAGATGATCAAATTACAACTATTTCCTCTTTGTCTGGAGTTCAAGAGTTTCCAATGAGAATAAAATGTGCGACTATGGCTTGGCATACTTTACTAGCTGCGTTAGAAGGAAAAAATTAAACATGAGCGATTTAAAAGAAAAAGTAATATCAGAAATTAAAAAGATTTATGATCCTGAAATTCCTGTTAACATTTTTGAACTTGGTCTCATTTATAAGATAGAAATAGATAATGAAAAAAATGTAGCTATTGAGATGACTCTTACTTCACCAAACTGTCCTGTTGCAGAAAGTTTGCCAAACTCAGTTAGAGATAATATATTAAAGATAGATGGCATTAAGGATGTAAAATTAAAGTTGGTATGGGACCCACCTTGGACAAAAGAAAAAATGTCAGAGTCAGCTAAACTAGAGTTAAATTTATGAGCGACCAAATAATTAAATTAAGTGATAATGCAGTGAATAAGATAAAAGAGATTATGTCTAAAGCTGAAAAATCAATGATAGGTGTACGTGTTGGAGTAAAATCTGGAGGCTGTGCTGGTATGTCGTACGTTATGGAATATGCTAAGGAAATTAAACCCAACGAAGAAGTTATTGAAGATAAGGGAGTAAAAGTGTTAATTGATCCAAAAGCAGTGATGTACTTATTGGGAACCGTTATGGATTATAAAAAAGAAAAGTTTTCTTCTCAATTTGTATTTAATAATCCTAATGAAACTGAGCGATGTGGATGCGGAGAGTCTTTTAAAATCTAATTACTGTAATACATCTCAAATTCAATTGGATGAGGCGTATGTTCAAATTTGTAGATTTCTTGAAATTTTAACTCAATGTAAGCATCAATTTGGTCATCAGTGAATACACCACCTTCAGTTAGAAATTTTCTATCTTTGTCTAAATTCTGCATAGCTTCTCTTAAAGATCCACATACTGTTGGAAGTTTTTTTACTTCGTCTTCAGTTAATGAATACAGATCTTCATCGAAAGATTTTCCTGGATCAATTTTATTTTTTATTCCGTCTATTCCAGCCATTAACATTGATGCAAAAGTCAGATAAGGATTTCCGGCAGCATCAGGAAATCTTATTTCCATTCTCGCTGCTTTTGGATTCATTATTACGGGTATTCTACAGGACGCAGATCTGTTTCTTGCTGAGTATGCCAAAATTACTGGAGCTTCAAAACCTGGAATAAGCCTTTTATAACTATTCGTCGACGCGTTAGAGAAAGCGTTGATTGCCTTTGCGTGCTTTAATATTCCCCCAATATAATACAATGCCGTTTTAGATAGTCCCGCGTATTCTTTTCCCATAAATACTGGGGTGTTTCCTTTCCATATGGACTGATGGCAGTGCATACCAGAGCCATTATCACCCTTAACTGGCTTTGGCATAAAAGTTGCTGTTTTTCCAAAAGAATGAGTTACCATTTGAACTGCATATTTGTATAATTGAACGTTATCAGCCATATTCGTTAAAGTACCAAAATACATACCTAGTTCGTGTTGACTAGGCGCAACTTCATGATGATGTTTTTCAACTTTCACGCCCATGTCCTTTAGCGCTTTTAAATATTCTCCACGCATATCTTGTGCACTGTCAACTGGAGGTACAGGAAAATAGCCTCCTTTAATCCCTGGTCTATGACCCATATTTCCGTTTTCATATTTTTTACCGGTATTATATGGCCCCTCCGAGCTATCAATGCTAAAACTCGTTTCGTTCATATCATTTTTAAACCTAACATCATCAAAAACAAAAAACTCTGGTTCAGGTCCAAAATAAGATTTATCTCCAATTCCAGATTTCTTTAAATAAGCCTCTGCTTTTTTTGCTGTACCTCTTGGATCTCTCTCATAGGGATCTTTTTTTACAGCATCTAAAATATCACAGAAAATGTTTAAAGTAGTGTGAGAATTAAATGGATCTATGATTGGTCTTTCCAAGTCTGGTTTTAAAACCATATCAGACTCGTTAATAGCCTTCCAACCGGCTATAGATGAACCATCAAAAAAAACACCTTTTTCCAACATCTCATCATCGACAACGGTTGCATCCATGGTTAAGTGCTGAAGTTTACCTTTTGGATCAGTAAATCTTAAGTCTACAAATTCTACTTGTTTATCTTTAATAAGTTTAAGAACGTTTTTTGAACTCATTTAATTATATATCTCCCAAAGGTTTTTTTTTCAGACAATACATCTAGTAATACTTTCAATATACAATAAATAGTATATATCAGCTATGCAATTTATACATAACACAATCTGTACTTGAAATGAGAGAAGCAAAAACATTTGATATCACTCTTTTAACCCTTCTAGGCGTCATTTGGGGCTCATCTTTTTTTAATATTAAGATAGCCACATATTCATACGAGCCATTTACCTTAGCTTTAATAAGAGTTTTATTTGCGAGCATACCACTTATCATTTTGTGTAAACTGAAGAGTATAAAAATTGAGGCCTTTTCTAAAAATTGGAAACCTTATTCTATAATTGGACTATGCAACATTGCAATACCTTTTACATTAATAGCAATTGGCACAAGCAAAATTAACAGTTATCTTGCAGCAATGTTAATGAGCACCACCCCACTAAGCGGCTCAATTCTTGCTCATTTTTTTACAAAAGATGAAAAAATAACTTTTTTAAAATCAGTTGGAATATTAATTGGTTTTGCGGGAGTAGCTTTTTTATTTTTTGATAAGTTAGTGATTAATGAGAACAATTATCTTTATGCGTTAATAACAATACTTGGCTCAACATTTTATTCAATCGGAGGTATTCTTACATTAAAGTTAAGAAGCAAGGGTAATGAAAATGTAACTACATCTACTACATTATGGTCAGTAATTTTTTTACTCCCATTATCATTATTTTTTGAGTCTCCATGGAAGATTTCTCCCTCAACAGAATCCACATTAGCGCTTTTATATCTTGGGGTTGTAGCTACAGGACTTGCTTGGTTAATAAGGTTTAGAATACTCACCGTAAATGGCCTGGTCTTTCAAACACAAGTAGCATACTTAATCCCAATTTTTGGTGTAATTTTTGGTTATTTTCTTATGGATGAAATTATTACTTGGAGAGTTTTAATTTCATTAGTTATAATATGTTTAGGTATTTATATTGTAAAAAAAAATAATAAAGGAATAACGAAATAAAATGCAAACTGATTCAATAGAATTAGGTTTTTTATCCGTATTTTCATTAATAACTTTTTTTATATTTTTATTAGTTAGTAAATTTTCATACAAAATAAAAAACGGTATTCTTTTGGATAAAGAATTTACTAAACCTCAAGCATTCCATAGCGAAGAAATTACAAGGAGCGGAGGTATAGCTGTTTTAATTTCAGTAATGATTTTTACCCTAATTTATTTTACTTTGTATTCTAAAATTTTATATGACTATATTTTTATCAGTTTAGTGATGTTTGGCATAGGATACCTTGACGATGCTAAGATTAAAGTAAGCCCGAATTCAAGACTAATTTTAATGATAATTTTTCTTTTGATTTTAATAAATTTTTTACCAATTTATATAAGTAATATTGATCTGGTTTTTTTAAAACCATGGATGGAAAATAAGTTTTTTTCCACATTATTTGTACTGTTGTGTTTTTTATTCATTATAAATGGAGCTAATCTAGTCGATGGATTTAATGGCTTGTTGGCTATAAACTTAATAATTATCAACTCAATTTTACTTTTTATAAACTTAAAAAATAACCAATTAGAATTTTCAACTTTTCTCACTGCTCAAATCGTTATTTTAATCTCATTCTTATTATTTAATTTTCCTAAAGCAAAAATTTTCTTAGGCGATAGTGGTTCGTATCTTTTAGGAGGATTAGTAGCTTTAAATACAATTATTACAAATAATTTGAACACAACGATTTCATCTTTTTTCTTTTGTATATTGCTTTTTTATTTATTTTTTGAAGTTTTTTTCTCTTTTTTAAGGAAATTGTATCAAAATAAGTCTCCGGTTTTTCCAGATGACAAACACTTGCATATGCTATCATTTGTTTTAGTAAAAAAATATTTTGGCTATCATAACGGTAATTATATTAATTCAATAATAATAAATTTAGTTTATTCTTTTTTAATTCTGCCGAGCATATATTTTGCAGAAAATGGTTTTGTATGTAAAATTTGGTTTTTTTCTTTAGTAATTATTTATTTGTCTTTTTACTCAAGACTTTATCATTTAACAAAAAATGAATTTTGATATATAAGAAAATTAACATATTGGGCAAGTGGCGGAATTGGTATACGCGCTGGTCTTAGAAACCAGTGCCGCAAGGCTTAAGAGTTCGAG
>MDSZ01009358.1_pt1 | contig 12236 bp, 10 predicted proteins | sample 811201 | NCBI WGS metagenome assembly MDSZ01 (sample SAMN05326647, study PRJNA326480) | marine metagenome | isolation source: seawater | place: Indian Ocean: North | collected 2010
AAGATGTATGTCCATGGAATGTTAAATTTTCTGAAATGACTTTGGAAAAAGATTTTTTTGACGAGCACTCAATCAAAGAAAAGGATTATAACTATTGGGAAAACTTAACTGAAGAAAATTATAGGAAATTATTTAAAAATAGTGCAGTTAAAAGAGCTAAATATAGTGGATTTAAAAGAAATGTTTTGACTGCGAAGGAGCAAAAAAATAATAATGATTGATACAAAAGATTTAATTAGAAATTTTAAAGGTAAATCTCCACTTTTCACAATAAGTAATTTTGTGATGTACCCTAAAACAGTCTATAGTTTTAATATTTTTGAAGAAAAATATAAAAAAATGATTTCTGATGTACTTAAGAATGATAAGCTATTTACTATAAATTTAATTGAGAACAAAAAATCTTATGATATTGCTACATTATGTTATATTCTTGAATCTCAAAAACTTGATAATGGAAATTATAATATAATTGTATCTGGAATACGTAAAGTTAAAATTGAAAATAAAATAGAAGATGGTATATATAAGTCAGCTGATTTAAATATAGTTGAAGAAAATACAACTATTATTGAAGAGCATCTTAAGAGGAAAAAATTAATCAATAAATTTCTTTCTCTTGTATCAGGTGACATTAATGATGTTAACCTTAAAATGATTGATACTTCACTAATTTCTACAGAGATGTTAGTTAATTTAGGTTGTTTGATTTTACCTTTAGAGAATATTGATAAACAGAAACTTTTAGAATTAAATGATATAGAATTACGATTACAAGTTTTATGTCAGTTTATGGATAGTGAGCTAAAGATAGAGAGTGATCTTCTTAATTTCAATCAAATTATTCCAGCGAATATTAATTGGAATTAAGGTGTTACTCTAAATGTAATTGTTTCTCCACTCATTGCTCCAAATGCTCCAATTATAACTTCACCATTTCCATCTAATCCTGTTCTAAGATTACTCCTGATGGGATCTTTTAAATCGAGTTGAGAGTAAAAATAGTAATTAGAGTATCCCTCTGAGAAAGTATACATTCTGTATTGATAGCATCCAATATCTTCATTGGTACTAGATACGACTTCTTCAAAATTTGTAAATATTTTAGGATTATTCCCTTGTGGAAAATGATAAGTTTCTTCCCCTGGTGGATAGGCTACAGCTGGATGACCATGATAATATGTCCAACTTGATTCACCTCCATAAATACAACTATAATATGGATCAAAGTATTGAACTGCTTGATACCAGCTTGAAGTAGATACATATGTTAAAAAATTATCGTTATTTAATTCAAATTCTAAATCATCAATTTGAAAATTATTATCTAAACACTCATAAATATTTTCTAAATCAGCACAATCACCAACTGTTTCATTTTCTATATTATTCCAATCAACAAATACTACGGGATAAGGGATTCTCTCTGGCTGATTATTAGTTATTATTTTATCTTCACACTGGATATAAAGGTTGTATTCTCCATCTTCATAATGATTAAAAAAGTTTTCGCTACAGTTATCTGGAATCCAGGCACCATAATCATAATAGAAATCAGCTAACTCAGTTCCATCATTAAGAGCATCTTCTTCTTGACATCCACTCCCATTTGAAAATTCAAGCAGACCACTTCCTTCATAAATTGTACCAGCTGATGTATTATATGTAAAATTACAAACTTCATCATTATATGTTATTCGAACTTCGCTACATTCGCTATCATCTGCATGGATTAATCCACTTTCAGTGATTTCCTCTAAATCATCTACATTAGGTTCACCACAATCAGTTTCTCCATTTCCTTCTCCCTGACTAGGTTCAGTATAGCAAGGGTCATCGAGCTCTGAATCTAATTCGCAGTCTCCATCTTCATCTGTAGGGTCTCCTGGTAGACCATCAATTCCAACATCATCTATAATTTCCCAGCTCAAGTCAAATACTTCACTTGAACAATTACTTTCTTCAATAACACTTATATCGCAGTATCCATCTATAAATGGATTAGTCTCTGGAGTTGTCCACAATCCTCCAACAGATTGACAATCATTTATAGTTTCTGGGCATATAGATTCTTCATTTTTATTGCTACATAAACAGCCTGAGGCTATCCAATTATCATTATCATCTTCACAATTAAATAATGACCCATCATCAATTGCTATAGTTTTATCTATTCTTATAATCGCAGTATCATCATGAGGTAGCATAAGAGCTTCAATACGATATTCTTGTTCAAAACCGCCAAATTCATCTGTGAAGTCTGCAATATTTAGTTCTTTTATACAGGATAATGATAAAATCAAGATTAATAATTGGAATAATATATTTTTATAATTCAAAATTGACTCCAAAAGTTAATATTAAAGGAAACATACTAAATGCAGAAACTTTAGATGGGGACGAGTAATGATTCCAATTATAAAACAAAACATTAAAATTATTAGTAAGATTAATAATTTGGAATTTCCATTCAACTGGCTTTGTAAGTATTTTTCCATCCCTAGTATAGCTTATATCTGTTCTAAAATATAGAGGATATCTAGCGCTGTTTCTTGATCCGTAGATATTAGATAGGTATGCATATGGTTGCTCTAGGCTGCCATATTGCTCGGCACTTGCATAAAATGATTTTCCAACTACAGGGGTATAAGGAGCTCCACTTGATATTACGCTAGTAAGTCCAAGAAATGTATTATTCTTTTCACTTAACTTGTAATTAAATACAAAATTAAGAGTGTGAGGCTTACTATAATTAGAGGGATAATTTTCAGAATTACTTTGAATTACTCCATCACGATTTAGGTCAATTTCACGATTTATGAATGAATATGAATATCCAATCCATCCATTAATCTTATTTTTATTAAATTGGTATAGTAACTCTAATCCCCAATTATGACCTTTCCCTGCTGTGAAATAACTTGATTCATCAGTAATATCAGAAACTACTACGCTCAAATCATATAATCTAGAATAAGGTTTATAATATGTTTCAAATGAAAACGTATTTCCATTAGATATCCAGTATTCTAACCCAAAAACATAATGGTCATTTGATTGCGGAAGCTGACCTTTTCCTATTGCCTGCCAGAAGTCTACTAATCGAAGTAATTCTTCATCCTGATTAATAGTAAACATAAATTGAGTAAATTTACCCCACATAAATTTTAAAGCTAAATCAGATGTGGCCATATATTTAAGTCCAACCCTGGGATCAAAAAGAGTCTTATCATAATAACTTGATTTTGATACTCTTAGGCCTAAATCAAATGATAAAACTGGAATAGGCTTATATAGATTTTTTATATATGCGCTATTTATAATAGGGTTTTCATTATTTTGATATGTTTGTTGGCCTGCGAACTGTTCAGCGTAGTTCATTTTAAGATATTTTGATTCCCAGCCTAGTTCAAAATCAACTTTATCGTTTATAAATAGTTTGATATCTTGATTGAGACTAATATCCTTTACTTTATTATCAAGTTTATAATTTAAATCAACAATAAAAGTAGTATCTTCTGCTAGCGTATCACAATATGCATCAACATCTGATTGAATTGATGAAAAATCAATTTCAAAGTCTACACCAAAGTTGTATTCAGTTTCAGATAGCATTGTTTCTACTAAATAGTTTGAATTTGGAAAAAATTTCCAAGATAAACTTTTAGTAGAGTTAATCCAATTCCAATCAAATTTAACACTTGGAAAATCTTCAGCAGCAATATTTACTGAGAGGTTATCTGATCCATTAAATTGGCTATAAACAAATTTATTATATTTAAATGGAGTAGATTGTAGTTTAATGTGAGTATCCCAAAAATAGTAATCAAATGGATTGTTATTACCTTGTATGTTATTGTATATAGATACAAATTTATCAAAGTATGTCCTTCTACCTGAAAATATCCATGAACCTTTATATATTGGACCTTGTGCTGAAATTTTAGAAGAAAGTAGACTTACATCAGCTTTAATTTCATTATAATCCCAATATTTTTTTATTTTCCAATTATCTGGTAATCTTCCATCCTTTGAATTTCCTTCTTTTGAAGTTATTGATAAGACAGAAGATAGTCGATTTCCATATTGAGCTGGGAAACCACCAGCTAAAAACTCAGTATCTGCAATTAAATTTGCATTAAATGTAGAAAAAATTCCACCTACGTGATACGGATTGTATATTTGAGTCCCATCTAATAAAATTAAATTTTCATCTGGGCTTCCACCTCTTACAATTAAAGCAGCATTGAAATCATTAGCGGAAGTTACACTAGGAAGAAATTGCAAAGTCCTGAAAATATCAGACTCAACAAAAGCTGGGATCATCTTAATTTCCTCAGATGATAAATTTATCCTACTAACTTCAACTTTTTCTTCAAATCTAGATCTTTCACCAGATACGCTAATTTGGTCAATATCTAAGGCCTGTGGTTTTAGGGCGATATTTATTCGAAGGTTTTGTTTCCCATCGTCAGATATGGTTTCTTTATATATCTCATAGCCTATAATTGATATATTTAATTTATAAGAAGAAATATTTTTGACATCTGTAATAATATAATATCCATCAATATCAGCAGAAGTTCCTTTTATTATTACATCAGAATTTATGTCTGAAATGGTTACTGTAGCAAAAGGAATAGGTTCTCCATTTATTTCATCAGTAATGAACCCTGAAATATTATATGAATAACTAAAGGATATTAATAAAAAATTAAATAATAATAATTTTGGAAAGTGAGAGTATAACAAGGTTACTTATTAATCAATAGGTAATACGCTTACTTGCTTTTTTGTTTTTCCTTTTCGATGGAATTTAACTTTTCCATCTATTAGTGAGAAAAGAGTATCATCTTTTCCTTTTGACACATTATTTCCTGGAAAAATTTTAGTCCCTCGCTGTCTAACAATAATAGACCCAGCTGTTATTGTTTGTCCATCAGCAGATTTAACACCTAAAAAATTAGGTTTACTATCTCTTCCATTTTTAGTACTTCCTACACCCTTCTTATGCGCCATTATTTACTCTCTTTTTTTGCTGCAGTTTTTGTTTTTTTCGCTGCAGTAGTTGTTTCTTTTGTGCTATCAGCTTTTGTTTTTTTTGCTGCAGTAGCTTTTTTAAACTTTTCAATTTTCACCATTGTGAAATTTTGTCGATGACCGTTTTTAACTTGGTAACCTTTTCTTCTTTTCATCTTAAATACAACAACCTTATCATCTCGTCCATGTGATAATATTTCTGCTGATATTGAAAAATTAGTAATATGAGGAGTTCCAAATTCTTTTTTCTTAGAATCATCAATATATAAAATCTTTTCTAGTTCGAATTTCTCTCCAACTTTCCCACCTAAATACGGGAATTTGAATTCTGAGTTTTCTTCAACTAAAAATTGCTTACCTTTATGTTCAATTAATGCTTGCATACCTATTCCTATTTTCAAGACGAAAATTTATTCTATTTATTTAACCCAAACAAGTTTAAACTTCCTCTGTTACAAACTTTTTTTGTCTCTTTGAAAAGACCTTAAATTGGCTTGGTGATAAATTTTCATCGCTTTTAAGCTCTATGAGCATCCAATTTTTCCACATAAATCCTCTTAATTCTGAGTGTTTAGTGTCTTTAAAATATTCATGAATTTTTGGATTGAGATATATAGCAAATCTTCGATCTCTTGATTTTGTTTTAAAACTTTTAAGCCAGCATTCTATACTAGTGAGAAGTGTTTCTTTTGATGGAATTAATCCAAGCCCCTTGCATGTAGGACAATTTTCACTAAGTGTATGAAGGAGATCTAGTCTAACCCTTTGCCGTGTCATTTCAAGTAATCCAAAATTTGAAAATTCTGCCAAAGAGACTTTTGCTTTATCTCTTTTTAAATTATTTCTTAATTCAAAGTAGACTTTTTTTCTATTTTCTTCTTTAACTAGATCAATGAAATCAATTACTATTAGGCCTCCGATATCTCTTAACCTAAGCTGTCTTGAAATCTCTCTTGCTGCCTCTAAATTAACCTTTAATGAATTTTCTTCATGTTTTTTATTTCCGATAAACCTACCACTATTAACATCTATCACAACCATTGCTTCGGTATGTTCGATTGCTAGGTGTCCACCACTTTTCAACCATACCTTTGTTTTTAATGATTTTTGTATTTGATTTTCAATGTCATGATTTTGAAAAATAGACCCCTTCTTTTTATAGTAGGATAATTTGCCAAGGTGTTTCTTGTTAGTATTTTTTAAATAAGTATAAATCTTATTGAATGTTTTTTTGCAGTCTATAAATACATTTGAAACTTCATCTGTTAAAAGATCTCTAATTACCTGGTTAGGTGTCTCTTCATCTTTGTATGCTAAATAAGGAGCTTTTTTATCACTTATGGAGTTCATTTTTTCCCACTGATTAAATACCTTTTTCAAATCAATGTTTATCTCAGATTCATTTTTTCCTTCAGCGCTTGTTCTTAAGATAACTCCAAAATTTTCAGGCTTAATATTTTTAATAATTTGGCGTAAACGCCTTCGTTCATATTTGTCTGATATTTTTTTTGAGATTCCAATGTAATTTTGATTTGGAACAAGTACAAGTAAGCTTCCAGCAAATGATATATCAGTTGTAACTCTAGGACCCTTGCCACTAAAAGGTTCTTTTATAACTTGCACAAAAATATCGTCATCAATTTTGAGGTCTTTTTCAGGGTTGAAATCTCTTTTTTCTTTTACTTGTTTAGCACCTTCTTCTTCATCATCAGAAAAAGATAAGTGTTTAACATTATCAGAATTTCCAATTTCAGAAAAAGGTAAGAATGAATTTATTTCATAGCCAACATCGATAAATGCAGCTTGCATTCCTGGTATTACATTCTGAATTTTTCCTCTATAGATATTGCCAACCATTCTTTTATGGTCTGCAATATCTATGTATAACTCGACGAGTACGTTATTTTCAAGAATTGCAATACGCGTACTTCCAATCGAGACATTAATGTATATCTCTTTTGTATAACTCACAATTATCCCTACGGATTAATATTATATTATGTCTTGGTTGTTTGGAGGAGAGCTAGATAGAAACAAAATAAAAAAATATTTATAAATCAAAAAAAATAAAACCAAAATAAAACAAAATTATAATTATACTCTCAAACAAACATCTATCTACTTAATTTATAAACAAATGCAGAATAAACAATATAAAATTATTTTGATTATCATATACTAAGATTATTAATTTACCCTCAATATAAATAGGAGTTCATATGACTTATATTATTGCAGAACCTTGCGTGGGAACTTGTGATACTGCTTGTGTTGAAGTTTGCCCTGTTGATTGTATCCATGGTCCAGAAGATCGTGAGGGGGCTGGAGCAGAAGCAAAAGAAGATGGATTTGATCCTACGGATAAAATGCTATATATCCACCCAGAAGAATGCATTGATTGTGGGGCTTGTGAGCCAGAATGTCCTGTAGAGGCTATTTTTGAAGAGGATGCAGTTCCCCAAGAGTGGAATAAATTCATTAAAATGAATTATGACTTTTTTGACGTAGAGTTTGAAGAGTAAAAAAATAAAAATAACCTTAAAATGCCTACCATTATATAAGTAGCTATTTTAATATCCATTTTATAAATGAATAAAGAAGAAATTGTTCAAATATTAGCGCAAGTTAAATACCCTGGTTTTTCAAAAGATATTGTTTCTTTTGGCATGTTAAAAGAGATTTCGATAGAAGAAAATCAAATAATCATTAATTTGTCTCAATCTACAAATCAAGTTGAAACGCTTAATTCCATTAAATCAGATATTATACAGAAGATATCAGAATCTGATAGAGATAATAAAAGTATTATTGTAAACTATATTCCATCTGAAAATCTTAGTAAATCAAATATTAGTTCAAACAATACTAAAAATATTAAAAATATTATTGCAATTGCTAGTGGGAAAGGTGGAGTGGGGAAATCTACAGTAGCTATTAATGTGGCTTGTGAACTCAGCAAAAGTTATAAAGTTGGATTACTTGATTTAGATATTTATGGGCCAAGTCTTCCAACTTTAATTGGTGAAAGCAGTACTCCCAAAGTAAAAGAAAACAATTTATTAATCCCAATAGAAAAATTTGGAATCAAATTCATGTCATTTGGTTTTTTGAATTCCACAAACGATCCTGCCATTTGGAGGGGACCGATGGTGTCAAAACTTACCCATCAGTTTTTTGATAATGTTGATTGGGGAGATCTTGATTATTTAATTTTAGATCTTCCGCCAGGGACAGGAGACATACAGTTGACATTAGTGCAAAAAATTGCACTTACTGGGGCTGTTATTGTAACCACTCCTCAAGATTTAGCCCACAAGGATGTTCAAAAAGGATCTGATATGTTTGAAAAAGTTAATACTCCAGTATTGGGAATAATTGAAAATATGGCATATTATAGGATGGAAGGAACTGCTATTGGTAGTGGCATAGATAGCTTAGAATTAAACATCAAAAATTTAGATCAAAATATCACTATAGATGATAATGGTAAGTTTGATTTTAATGTTGAAATTTTCAAGGGAAAGTCTGGAGAAAAAGAAAGTAAACGTTTGAATATTCCCTTACTAGGCTCTCTGCCACTAGAGCCTAATATATCTTTATTCTCTGACCTAGGTAGGCCTTATATTTTAGAAAATGAATCTTCTTACACTGGACAAATATTTTCAGATATAATAGGAAAAATCGTTAAAATAGTCAAAAACAAATAAGGTTTTAAAACGTATAAATATTGTATGCCAAAAACACCTAAACATATTGCAATAATCATGGATGGAAATGGAAGATGGGCCCAGTCATTAAATAAGCCTAGAATTTTTGGACATAAAGTTGGGGTAGAAAGAGTTAGGGATATAGTTAAATATTGTAGAAATGACAAAGAGATTAAGATTTTGACGTTATATACGTTTTCTTCTGAAAATTGGACAAGGCCCAAAACAGAGATAAAAGGGTTGATGAATTTGATAAAAATTACAATTAAAAAAGAAATAAGAGATTTAATCCAAAATGGTATAAAAATTAATATTATTGGAGATATTTCAAAATTACCAAAGTCAGTTTGCGCAGAATTAGAAAATTCAATGTTGAAAACAGAAAATAATGATAAATTGACACTAAATTTAGCGATAAATTATGGTTCAAAGCAGGAAATTGTAAATGCAATTAAAATAATTTCAAATAAAGTCACCTCTGGAGAGATCGGTGCTAGTGACATTGATGAAGAATTGGTAGAATCTAAATTACTAACTCATCCTTATCCTCCACCTGATCTATTAATTAGAACTGGAGGAGAGTATAGATTAAGTAATTTTTTATTATGGCAAACAGCTTATTCTGAGATAGTTTTCAATAATAAATTTTGGCCAGACTATAGAGAAGATGATTTAGAAAGCGATATTAATACTTTTAAATCAAGAGAAAGGAGATTTGGAAAAATCAGTGAACAAATTAATTAACATTATTTGTTTTCTATTAAGTTTTTCTTTGTTGCTGTCACAAGAAAGACTACAGATAAACAAAATAAAAGTTGAAGGAAATAAAAGATTTTCCAGTGAGGATATAATTAGAATATCTAAAATTTATCCGGGCATGGAAATAGTATCTGATGAAATCCATCAAGGAATAGATAAACTTTGGAATTTAAATAGATTTAATGATATCAATATAATTATAGATAGTAAATCAGATTTAGGTCTTAATATTATCATACAACTTGAAGAGGCAGATCTTTTAAATGATTTAAAAGTTTCTGGTAATAAAAAAATAAACCTTAATAAGATTAAAGAGGCTTCAGAGTTAGAAACTGGGCAAATATTAACAGATAAAAATAAATTTAATGCTAAACAAAGAATCATAAATGCATATAAAGAAAAAGGCTTTCATGGCGTCCAAATAACTGATACAACTTTACAATCTAATATTGATTTTGCATCAGATTGGAAATTGATTATTTCAGAGGGAAAGAAAAGTAAAATTGAAAATGTTATTATAAATGGGAATCAATCATTTTCTGATTTTCGATTAAGAAGGATTTTGAAAAATAACAAAGAATGGAAATGGTATACTCCTTGGACAGGAAAATTAAAAGAAAATGAAATAGATTCTGATATGATACTTCTTAAAACATTTTATCAAAATAGAGGTTTTAAGGATTTCTATTTTTTAAATGATTCTCTAAGAAATGAAGGAGGCTCACTAACTTTAATATATGATATTTATGAAGGACCAAAGTATTATCATCGAAATGTAGATTGGGTTGGAAATGAACTTGTAAATGATTCAACTTTATCTAACGCTTTTAATATTCAAAATGGAGATGTGTTTAGTCTTGAAAAGTTTAATTTTTCTCTATTTCAAAATGTATCTTCTCTTTATATGGATAAGGGGTATTTAAATGTAAGCCTTGCACATAATTTCCATCATGTTAAGAATGACTCCATAGATGTGCTTTTTGATATAACGGAAAACAATATTGTTAAAGTTAGAAAAATTATTATTAAAGGAAATGAAAAAACAAATGAGAGTGTTATAAGAAGAGAGGTTGATATATATCCTGGCGATGTATTTAATAGAACTAAATTTATAAATGTTAGAACAAAAATAATGCTTTTAAATTTCTTTGAAAATGTAATTCCTGATATAGTTCCCGTTAGTGAAGATGAGGTCGATTTAGTTATTGAAGTGATAGAAAAAGGTGTTGGGCAGGCTAATTTCTCAATGGGATGGAATAAAGTCCAAGGTTTCAATGGTGGAGGAGGTTTTCAACTTCCAAACTTTTTAGGCAGAGGGCAAACAATATCACTTAGTTACAACAGAGGATTAAGTGGAAGTTCAACATATAGCAACACTAATACTTCCTCCTCAAATAATGTCTCTCAAAGTTTCTCCATTAGTTTCTTTGAGCCTGCGTTATATGACACTCCAAACATGATTGGTTTATCGTATAGCTATTATGAAACTCCTAGTAGTCGTACAATATCTGGATTAGATATAAAAAGTAGTTCTGTTTCACTTAGACTAGGAAGAAGAAAACTTAATTGGCCTGATGATAATTTTAAGGTTAGTTGGGTTTTTACTAAGTCAGTAAAAAAATATTCAGCTAATGAAGAACAAAATTTATTAAATGCATTTCCATATATTTCATCTAACAATATAGAATCATCAAACAACATCTTTGAATTTCAATCTTCTGGGGTCTCTTTGTCTCAAATAATAACCAGAAGAAGTTTAAACCATCCAGAGTTTCCAACTCAAGGATCTGATTTTACTTGGGATTTTACATATTCGGGTGGATTTTTAGGTGGCTTTGAAGACTACCTTAAAAATATTTTTTCATTTAACTTTTTTATTCCAATAACTGAAAAAATTACTATTGGTAATTTATTTAAATTTGGGAATATAGAAAGAACCTCAGATAACTCAATTATACCCCCTCAAAAATATTTTGTAATGGGTGGTAGTGGTATCCCATATGGTGAAATGCTAAGAGGCTATCCTGAGAATTCTGTTGGACCATATTATTATGAAAATAATTATCCGGTTGGTGGTAAATTACTTTCTAGGTATTCAATTGAGGGAAGATTCTTGCTATCTCCAAATCCTACTATGTATGGATTTGTGTTTTTAGATGCTGGAAATGTTTGGTCTGGATATAATACTATAGATCCATACCATCTAAAGAGATCTGCTGGTTTTGGTATAAGATTATATATGCCTATGCTTGGTCTAATTGGATATGATATTGGTTATGGATTTGATCCTTCATCATTTGGTGATAGTGATTCCCCTTGGGGATGGGATCACCATTTGATTTTTGGGGCAGGAATGAATTAATTAAAAACTAAATGAGGTGTATATGAAAATGACAAAAATATCTTTATTAATTATATTTTCTATAGGAATTTTAATTCCGAATAATATGAAAATAGGATATATAGATTCTAATAAAATCATGAGTGAATTAGAGGAAGTAAGAGAAGTCCAAGTTCAACTAGAAAAAGAACAGAGAAGAATGGAAAGTGAAATGGAAGCAATGCTTGCTAGGAGAGATAGTATGATTAATGCTTATAATCTACAGAAAATTTTATTAGTTGACGAAAATAAAAGAGCTGAAAAAGAAGCAGAAATCCAAAATTTAGAACAGAGAATTCAACAATTTCAAATGGATAAATTTGGACCTAACAATGGTGAGATTTATAGAA
>MDSZ01141549.1_pt1 | contig 12236 bp, 10 predicted proteins | sample 811201 | NCBI WGS metagenome assembly MDSZ01 (sample SAMN05326647, study PRJNA326480) | marine metagenome | isolation source: seawater | place: Indian Ocean: North | collected 2010
CTTCCTTTTTTTCTCTGTTTCTTTTTAGCAAAAGCCATGCCAGTAGCGATTGGAAAACCATGGCCTAAGCTACCAGTTGTACAATGTATGCCATTTTTTGGATCTATTTCAAGATGAGTGGTTAATTTAGGACGGAAACCTTTTTTTTTTAGCAATAAACTTAATGGAAATGATGCGTGCGCCTTGCTTAAGATAAACTTATCGTTTTTTTTTAAAATAATTTCATAGATAGTTAGCAAAATCTCTATCATTGAAAAACTTCCACCTAAATGTGCCTCTCCTTTTTTTATAAACGCATTAAAAGTTTCTTTTCTTAACTTTGCTGCCTTACTTTTTAAATTAGTAAAATTTGGTTTATTTCTCATTTTAATTTTATTGCCTGCATAGTTTTTATATTAAAAAATTTTTTATTATTTAAAGGATTTGTAAAAAGTTTTTTTTGAAAAGCTAGTTTCAAATCTGTAGCTGCATTCTTTACCGTATATCTTGTTTTAAACTTTAAAACTCTTGATATTTTATCAGAAGAAATATGATATGAACGTTTATCATTTGTTTTCATTTTAACAATTTTCACATCTTTTCCCATTACGCTTTTAACGTCTTTGGCTAGTTGCATTACTGTTTGATTTTTTCCACCAACATTAAATACTTCATAATTGATTTTTTCTTTAGGTGCTGTAATCAACTTCAAATAAACATTAACCATATCTGTAATGTGAATATTTGGACGTAATTGATTTCCACCAAACACTGTTATTTTTCTATTATGGAAAGCCAGATTACTTAAAATATTGACAACTACATCGAGCCTTTGTCGCGACCCATAGCCACAAACAGTTGCGGGTCTTATAGTTGTTACAATAAAATCATCTGATCCATATTTATTTAATATCTTTTCACATTTGGCTTTGAATTTTGAATAATCAGTTAAAGGGCTTAGCTTCATTTTTTCAATTACATTTTTAACTTTTTTAATTCCATAAACAGAAGATGATGACGCATAAATAAATCTTTTGACTTTATTTTTTTTTGAAATTTTTACTAAAGGCTCAAAAGCGTCAAGATTAATTGATTTACCAAGAGTTGGATTTAACTCAAAACTAGGATCATTTGATATGCATGCTAAGTGAATTACTACATCTTGTTCTTTGGTAATTTTATTTAGTAGTTTTTTATTTCTAATATCCCCTTTAATCAATTTTAATTTTTTATTTTTTTTAAAAAAATTATTTCCATAAATCATTAAATCGATTACTGTTACATTGTATTTTTTTTTAAGAAGCGCTGGTACGAGCATTGAGCCTACATAACCAGCTCCACCAGTAACAAGAATATTTTTAATTTTTACTTTTTTATTTATATTCATTTAATTTAGTTTCATGAAAAATTGCGATATTGCTTACAGGCACAACTATATGTAGTTGATTTCTAAGTACAGAAAATATTTCACCCTTTTTTTTTATAATTACACTTTTTACTTTTTTATTATTTTTGAATAAATTAATTTTCATTGAACCTTTGATTAACTGATATATTTCTGAAGTTTTAGAATGCTTGTGAATAGCAAACTTATTTTTAGAATTTATTAGTACAATCATACTATGTAGTTTAGCTTTTTTATTTTTGTGTATACAAACTCTACAATTGATATTTTTATTGATTTTAGAAAACTTTATCAGATTATCATAAAAGTTTTGATTTATTTTTACATTATCGTTTTTAATAAAAAAAGCGGGTGACTTACCAGAATTATCATAATTAAAATTTTTTTTTGAGAAAAATGGAATTTTGTTCATTTAAATTTATATATTTTTTTTAATATTATCAAAATTAACTATATCTGATTTGCAATTTTTAAAGTTAACATTTTTCTTATTGTAGATATATCAATATCAATAGGATTATTTGATAATCTTTGTTGATTTATACCTTTTAAAATATTCTCAATTTGATTTTCTTTTTTGATATTTAGTTTAGAAAAATTTAATTCCAGTCCTGTATTTTTCGCCATTTTATTTAATTTTAATTTTAATTTATTTGTATCTGTAACTTTAAATTCATTTAATATAATTTTATACCGTTCCTTCAAGTCAAATTTCACTTTTGCATATGAAATTTTTTCATAATTAAATTTTAAAAAATCTGATAAGGTTAATGCTACAGCGTGTCCATGGCTTATGCCGTGTTCAGAAGTAAATGGATAGGATACTGCATGGGGCGCAGTTGTTTTAGAAATATTAATTGCTTTTCCAGCACTTAAAGCCCCTAAAGACATCTTATATGCAGTTCCAAAATCTGGCTTATTAATGTGTAATTCATAATGCGGTAATAAATATCTTAATGATTTGATTGCATGTTCTACGCTTTCTTCTGTCGATTTTTTGGACAATAAAGACTCTACAGATTGAGCGATAGCATCCATTCCAGACGCTGCAGCGATTAATTTTGATGTAGTAAGAATTAAACTTGGATCTATAATAATATAATTTGGTTTAATTTCTTTACCTTCTACTGAATATTTTATTTTATTAACGTATATTACTGCATTACTGGTAGTTTCAGCCCCTGATCCTGCAGTTGTAGGAATTGCTATTAATTCACAAAAATGATTCAGCTCATAACTAGATTTTTTAATGCTATCTTCTAAATCTTTACATTTATATAAAGAGTTTGAAACCTTCGCCAAATCTAAGACGGCGCCTCCTCCTATAGCTATAATTAAAGAAGGTTTGTAATCATTTATCTTAAGTATAAATTTTTTTAAATCCATTATATCAGGTAGCTTATTAATTTTATAGAACACTTCATATTGAAATTTAGAAAGTATAGAATTTAGTTGACTTTTTGCTCCAGATTCAAGAAATGATTTTTTTCCTGCAAAAATTAAAATTTTTTCAAAATTGTTTTCTTTTGCAATATATTTAATATTTTCTAAAGAATTTTTTCCAATGTATTCACTGTTAATTGACATTAGCTTGTAAAATTTTTTTTAATTTCCCTTAAGTTTTTAATTCTCATTAAGTTTTTTAAAGACCCAGGATTGATCAACACATTCAAAAAAGATGGGCCATTGGACTTAATAAACAAATTTAGTGTATGTTTGATCGATTTACTATCTTTAAGAATAAAATATTTTTTATAACCAATACTTTGAGAAAATTGTTTTAAATTAATTTTGTCAATTGCAGTGGGCTGACCACCAACAGACTCATGGCAAGAATTGTTAAGCAAGATATATTTGAAATTTTTTGCAGCAAATTTTGAGGAAATTGCTAAAGCTCCCATATGCATTAAAAAAGAACCGTCTCCATCTAAACAAACTGTCTGTTTTTTTGATCCTAAGGAGTAACCAAGAGCAACCATTGATGAATGGCCCATGCCTCCAACCATGTAGAAATCGTTTTTAATTTTATTTTCTTTATTCTGTCTAATTTGAAATAATTCTCTTGATGTAAAGCCTGTAGTAGCAATAATCTTTGAACGTTTTGAAATAGAAATTAATTTGGATATAAATTGAGATCTATTAATATATTTTTTTGTATTTTTTTTGTTATTTTTGACTGTTTCAAGGTCGCCTTTTTTAAATAAAAATGCAACTGGATGGTTGCTATTTTTTGTATATCTAATTAATTGATTCAATTGTTTATTAAAATAATTCTTATTGAAAATTTTATATTTAATATTTAATAAATTTAATTGCTCTAAAGTTATTTTTCCTTGAACCTTATGTTGGATTTCATCTTTAAGATTTAAAGCACCTCTCCATCCAATAAATAAAATCATTGGAATTCCATAAATTTCTTTATGTATTATCGAGGTGATAGGGTTAATAGTATTTCCGAGACCTGAGTTTTGAAAATAAACTACAGGAATTTTTTTTGTTGATAAGTTATATCCTGCTGCTATTGAAACAGCTCCCCCCTCGTTTGCACTAATAATGTGTTTATTTTTATTAAGTCTTGTTAAGGAATTACAAAAATTTTCTAATACACTATCTGGGACTCCTGTAAAAAACTCTATTTTATTTTTTTTGAGAATTTTTAGTATTTTTTGACTTGTGTCCATTAATTTGAAGGAATCATGTTCAAGATTTTTTTTATTGAAATAATATTTTTTTCTATCTCAAAAGACCTCTTATTCTTAAGTATATTTACTGCAACTTTTTCCATTGCAGGATATGCAGCTCTCAAAAGATGGTTTGCATAGATTACAATTTTAAAACCATTTTTTATTAATTGTTTCTCTGTTACCTTTGAGTATGTAGATGGTACAGCAACCATTGGTTTATAGTATTTTGATTTTTTAAATTGTTTTGCAAACCTAAAAATTTCCTTTGGTGTCTCAAGTTTACTATGTATTAATATTAAATCAGCTCCAGCCTTTGAATATTTCTCAGCTCTATGTAAAGCATCATTAAGATTTTTGCCTAATATAAAACTTTCAATTCTAGCAACTATCAAAAAATCTTCAGATCTTCTAGTCTCACAAGCTGTTTTGATTTTTAAACAGAAATTTTCTATAGTATCGTGATTATTTTTGTTTTGAACTTTAAACAATGAATTGCTTTTAAGACCTATTTTGTCCTCTATAGCTATTGCAGAAACGCCTAATCTTTCCAGATTTCTTATTGTATATGGCAGATGTTCAATTCTACCTCCGTTATCAGCATCAAATAAAACTGGCTTAGTAGTTACTTCCATTGTGCTATTTAGGTTCGAAATTCTTGTTGAAAGCTCTAGTGATTGATTATCTGGCTTACCATTTGAAACTGAGTCGGTAAGACTAGAAGACCAAATTCCATCAAATTCCCTGTGCTCTTTTTTAAAATTAATCGACAAATTTTCTATGAGTAATCCAGTTATTGGATTATGACCTTCAATAAATCTTACAATTTTTTTTGAATTAATTAATCTTTTTAATCTTGATACTCTTGTATTTGGATTAAAAAAAATTTCAGATATATTATTTTTACTTATTTTAATTTTATTCTCGTTTGTGTATGGTACTTCAATCAACTTTCCACCCCACTTACCAAGTAGCTTTAAAACATTTAATCTAGTTTGTTTTTGTATTCCAACTTTCCAATCATCTCCATGAATTAGGAAATCTGGTTTGATTTTTTTTAGATTCTTTGAATAATCCCAAGTGTCTTGTTTAACAATACGATCAACGCCTTTAATATTTTTCATGATTTCTAATCTTTGTTTATAATTAATAAGTGGAAGTCTTTTATACTCGCCAATAGCTGCATCTGTAAATAATCCTACAATTACTTCTCCGTATTTTTTTGCAGTTTTTATTATATTTAAATGACCGCTGTGTAAAATATCGGCACCCATAGGAACATATATTGTTTTTACTTTTCTCATAATCATGCAAAAATATCTGTAGCCATTTTCTTGAAAATTTCAGTATCAGTTTTACCTAAAGTAGAATATTTTAAAGTAATATCATTTTCCACTGAAGTAATTCCTGCTCCGTGCTGCCCTCTAAGTTTTGGATTAAAAACTTGATCAAAACCTAAAAAAGATTCTTCAGATGCATAATAACTTGATACAAGAAGAGGAAATTTCCAAAATATTTTTTTCAAATCAAAATTAAAAGATTCGGGATTTTCACTAAATATCTCTGGACTCTCTAGATATGAGTGCAAGGTTTCTATTAATTTTTCAAGAGTTTTAAGCCCCTTTTTCTCTAAAAGATTTAACAAAATTTCTGCATTTGTTGGATTAAGCTCTAACCATTTTTTATCAATGCTTAACATATATTCACAAACTTCAGGATTTAGAAAAGGAAATCTGGCCTCAATTGGTCCTCTATTCATAAAAATTATAGAGGCTCTTTTAAGCATATTATTATAAATGTTATTGATAAATGCAAGTCTACTTATAGGTCTTATCTGAACTTCGTGTGGTTTGTTTAGTTCTTTCCAGCTATCATAAGCGCCCAAAAGCTCATCAACTCCATGACCGCCTATGGTTACCTTAAATCCATCTTTTCTCATTTGAGGAGCCAAATACCAGTAAATTGGCAACGGATAAAAACTTAAAGCTTTCATTTTTCTCATCTCAAACGTTTCGATTATTGAAGGTACATCTTGAACTATACTCTCTTTGTTTGCATTAACCTCTATAAGCTTGAGGTCTATCTCACTAAATGATTTTGCTGCTATTCTAGCTTTTTCTAGATCTGTAGATTTAAAATCTTTTACTGAAAAAACGTAAGATGTAGGTTGATAGTTCATATTTTTAAAATTCAAGTTTTTGAATACATAGAATGTACTTAAAACGCTATCGATACCACCCGACAACATTGTACAAATAGGAACGTCTGACATTGTTCTATTTCTTGCAGATTTATCTAGTAGTTTATGTAAATTTAATCCTATATCTAAGATTTTTTGATCTTTTTTGATTAAATTATTTTTTACATGAAAAAATTTTATTTTTTTAATACTTTTTTTTTTTAAATCAAATTCTACATAATGACCAGGCTCTAGTTCTATGGGGTCTTGTAGACTTAAATTTTTAATTGCTCTAAAAGCTTTTAATTCACTTGAAAAGATAAATCTTTTGTTATCGTGATAATAGTATAGTGGAATTCTTCCTGGCCAATCTCTTGCTATAAATATTTTTTCTTTAGTAGTATCAAGTAGTGCAATTGCAAAAAGTGAATCAATTTTTCTATCATGCAAAAATTCAATTCCGTATTTTTCGTAAAGTTTTAATAATACTTCAGTATCACCAATTGATTTAAATTTAACCTTTTCTTTTGAAAGCTTTATTTTATAATCTTCAAAATTATAAAATTCACCATTAAAAATTAATGCTACTTTTTTATTAAGAGAAAAATAAGGTTGGTCTGATTTTTGATTGTCATCATTTCCAGATTTTTTAACCAAATGTCTTCTAGCAGCAAATATTATATTATCCGTTAATTGAGATATAGTAATACCATCATCGCCCCTTTTGATTAATCCAATTGCATCTTTTGCTTGATTAATATTAATTTCAAATCCACCAAATATTCCACACATAGATTTATAAATTAGATGCCTAACTTTTCCCTTATTTCTTTAACAATTTTTTTTGGATCTTTGTTTTCTGTATTAATCTCAAGATTACATTTTGTTGGATGCTCAAATGGAATGTCAACATCCACAACATTAATTTTTTCACCTTTGATGGCTGGTGCATATAATTTTTTTTTATCTCTTCTAATTCTTTCTTCTCTTGAACTCTTCAAATATATCTCAAAATAGTTATTTATTTCTTTTCTGCAAATATCTCTATCTTTTTCGAAAGGACTTATAACTGCAACTATAGAAGAAATTTTAAAATTATTTAACCAGTTTACTAAATTTATATATCTTTTTGTATTTTTAGATCTAGAAAATTTGTCGTATCCCAAATTATTTTCGTACAAGCTTCGTACTTGATCGCCATCAACTATTGCAAAATTCATTTTATCTTTAATTTCTTCATAAAGAAGTTTGGATATAGTTGTCTTTCCAGCCGCTGATGGTCCGATCAACCAAATACTTAATTCTTTATTTTTTAGTGTCATAACCCCAATTAATTTTATCTTTTCTACCTCTCGCTAGGGTCATTTTTAAATTGTAGGTATTATTTAAATCAATCTTTTCTAGATAATTAAAATTCTGTCCGTCGGAGATTTTAATTAAAGCTCCTGAGCCTGAAAAACCATGCTCTGTAAATGATGCAACCCAAATAGAGTCTCCTTCATTCATGTTAATGTTATTTATCTTTTTTTTATCTTTTGAAAAAAACTTTACATTCCCTTTAGTAACCAAATAATGAGAACAGTTACTATCAACAATATCTGTTACAATTTTTTTTGTTCTATTTTCTACTTTAATAAAATATCCAGACAAATCTGGGTCCCTTGCAGAACAAGCTATCGACGCAACCTCATAGGATTTAAAATGTCTTATTGTTTTAATTGAGTCTTTGTAGTCAAAATAATATTTACCCACAGGATCTTCTTTAAATTTTTTATCTATGTAGTCTGAGGGATTAGAGTTTATGATATCACAAATTTTAGTAATCTCTTTTAAATTTAAATTCGCTTTGTGATCTTTAAAATAATTCTCTAATTTTTTCTTATTAATTTTTGTTTTTTTATGAATATAATTTAAATCATATCCTTTATTAGTAATATCTTGATAAAGAAAAGTTCTATTTGGTTTTTTTACATTTAAATTTTTTTTTAAGTAGTTAAAGGAGTTTTCATTTAATTTATTTCCAAACAAACCCTCTATATAAGATTTAGTTGTGTAAGATAAAATTTTTCCTGGTCCATTTGTAGCTCTGGAATATGTATGAAGGCAATAAGATGGTTCATAATAATTTGAACCTACTATCCAGTTTGTTTTAGGATCAGGATTGATTCTAAATTTCACAAAAGTATCTTTATTGATTTTTTTTGCAAATCTCGCATAAATGTCATTTGGACCTAAACTCACTGTAATTGCTGGTTCTAAATGTCCATTGTTTAAAACTGGCATTTTGTTTTTAGGACACAATATGTCTATTAACACTGGTGCTACATATCCTTTTGGAGAAGGTAAAGTATAATAGTTATAATAGTGAATACCACCTCTCCTTATTGGCCTTTTTGTTTTTTCAATTTGCTTCTTTGAATTAAATATGAATGACGGAACTTCTTCGTTTTTAATTAAATTATTTTTTGGAATAGATAAAACTTCTGAGATTTTTTCTATTGCGTGATCATCTAAACTATCAAGATTTTCAAATGATACACTTAAATTTATATGTTTTGACAAGTGATCGTTCAAAACATCTATTGTCATCTTTCTGATGTTTAGCCAGTGATTTAATTTTATTTTGTCTATTCGATTGTTCATAATTTTTTTGGTTTTACAATCGATATTGTTTTAGGCTTAACCAAACCTTATGAAGACAGATTTGTTCTTCATCACAACTTTGTAATCGATTTTTATAATACTTCAACCTTTAAATTTTTTAATTTTTTTAATATTTTTTAAGCAGAAACTAGCTACCTCAGAACTTAGGAATTTACCTACTTTGTCAAAATTGTTTTGCAGAAGAAGTTTCTTTATAACTTTCCCATCTATTGATGAAATTGATTTATTTAAATTTAATTTACATCTACATTTTTCAGTATTCGAGAAATAAACTGTTTTACAATTATTACATAAAAAAGGTTCATTTGTTTTAATAATTTTGATTTTTAAACTTCTCAATTTATTAAAAATTTTTTGAGAATCATATTTTTTGTAATTATTATTAAATCCTGCATGGTCTCGTCCTACAATAAAATATTTACATTTAAGATTATTTAAATATGTAGCTTGCAAAAACGCCTCTTTGGGGCCTGCCATTATTAATGGCAAATAAATTTTAATAATTTGAATGTTTTTATACAATTTTTTTTTGTTTTTTAGTTGTCTATAAGATTTAATTACCAAATCTGGATCAAATTTATTTTTTTCACTTTGTATAATGCATACAAGAAGTTTTTTATTAGATTTAATTATTTTTTTATGAATATGCTCATGTCCTAAATGACAAATATTCCTTGTTGTAAATACAGCTGAATTAGAAAAAGTTTTATTATTAATTTTAAAAATATTATATCCAAAGTTTTTATCTTTTTTAAAATAATTTTTAAAAACCTTTATATCACCACTGATATAATTGTTTGGTGAATTATAAATATATCTTACGGTTGGATGATTAATTGAGTTTGTATTAAATACTTTTTTGCAAAATTTTTTTTTATCTATTTTAAATAAGCTATTAACTTTAATATTTCCAACTTTATTTCCCCTATAAATTAAAAAATATTCTTTATTTGATAAAATAATTTTTTTTTTTGCATTTAATAATATAGGGAATGTCCATTGATTTTTATTATTAATTTTTTTGTGTAAGATAATATTTTCAGTTTCTTTTTTCGTATTAAATCCTTTTAAAGGACTATATAAACCTAAACTTAAGTTGACTAAGTTAATAAACTCAGCATCATCTAAATTAATTGAATATTTCACAAAATTTTTTATTTTTTTTTAAAAAATTATAACAAATTCTACCTGGGAATTTTTGGCCTTCAGAGTCATATATATTTGATATTTTTAAAAAATTTTCCATTAACTCTTTTTCATCATTTTTTTCATTCCACAAACCATTTAACCTTTCGTACATTTCTCTCGTAAGATCTAAAATTTCATCAGGTGAATTCTCTTGAAAAAAAATTCCCCTACTTTCTAAATCAAGTATTTGTTCTTTAGATAACCAATCTCCTGTAATACCAAAATTTATAGCTTCTGATATTGATAATATTTCGTTTGTATTTATGTTTATGCACTTCTTAAAAATAAAAATATCCTCAAGGTTTCTGCCGCATTCACCGTAAGGTAACAAATTCGTTGATGCGAGTGGCTTATTGAAAATAGATGCGAAATGATGAATTCCCGAAGTACAGCCAATAAAAAATTCGCAATTTGCAGGTATATAAGCATCCGCAAACTCAGGATCATCTAAATTTTTTCTTATTGTGCCTGTATAATCTATTATTTTACTATTTGCAGATTGTAAAATTTGATCTGGTTTGTGAATACCTATTCTTATTACATAAATATTTTTTTCAGCAAGAAATTCCGCTGCTTTAATAAAGTTTTCAATATTACAGTTTCTGAAATCTTTAGTGGCCCAAAACGAGCCAGGCAAAGGTGGATTTTCAGGATCATCAGAATAAAATTTATCTTTTGCAAAAATACATACAAACTTATCATTTTTGGTAAGACCTAGTTTTTCTAAAATTTGTTTACCTTTTTCTTCTTCTTGTTTTGAAAAGCTTAACTGTGGTTGTGCATTAGTCCATACATTACCTCTGAGCCATCCAGTTATATTTAAATCAACCCAGAGATCTGAACCAAACGTTCGTCTTTTAACTTCGCTTATGAAATTGTAAATTAACACATTATGTATCAATAAAGTCTTTCTTGATATCATCTTCAAAATTTGGCTATTAACTGGTTTTCCTGAAATTAGTATATGAAACTGATATTTTTTTTTTTCAGTTAAAGATTTTTTTCTTAAATAATACTCGGTGTTTGCTAATAGTCTTCCAATTTTATTACTGTACAAAATACCAATTTTAAAATCACAGATGGGATAAAGTATGAATCGTAATATATTTAATATTAAAAAGGTAAATATAAATAAAAATTTCTTAATAAAATATACGTTAGAAATATTTTTTTCTTCGTTTTCCCAAATAATCTCTTTAGGAGTTTTAAGATTATTTTTAGTTATTTTTTTTTTGTCAAAATTTTGGCTCATTTGATAAAACTATTTTAAAAATTTGAACCATGCCTTTGTTGCAATTTTAATTTTTTCTGGTGTCCAGATCGGTGCATTTTCCCAGTATTTAATGTTCTTTAGTAAAATTTTTATACCTTTTTCAATATTGATTTTAGGTCTCCAGCCAAGTTTTTTTTTTATATTTGAAATATCTGCATAGGTACAGTCTGGTTCACCAGGTCTTTTTTTAATATAAATTCTATCTCCACCTAGAAGTTGTGTAATTTTTTTTACACTAATGGTTCGTCCACTGCCCACATTAAAGATTTCATTTGAGATTTTAGATTTATGAGAAATAATAAATGCGTTTATCACATCTGAAACATAAGTAAAATCTCGTGTTTGTAGCCCTGATCCAACAATCGTAAATGGTTTTTTAGAAATTTTCTGTGCAAGAAAAACTCCAAACATTGCTCCGTAAGTTCCTGAAGTTCTTGATTTGGTACCATATACATTAAATAATCTTAGAGAGATAAATGGAATTTTATAAATTTTAGACCAATGAATAATCAAATCCTCTCCCATTTTTTTTGTTAATGCGTATGGATACATCGGGTTGATCTTTTGACTTTCCTTTGTTGGAAATTTATTTGGAATACCATAGCAGGACGAGGATGCAGAATATAATAATTTTAAAATTCTACCTTTCCTACATGCTTCAAGTAAATTTAGAGTACCTTTTACGTTTGAATTAAAATATTCAGTTGGATTCTGAATACTAGGAACGATATCTGCTAATGCAGCAAGATGAAATACGTAATACCTCCCCTTAAACTCTTCGATCCATTTTCCTTTTTTGGAAATATCACATTTAATAAATTTAATTTTACCCTTAAATTCTTTTAAATTTTCAAGTCTTCCAGTCGA
>MDSZ01271310.1_pt1 | contig 12236 bp, 8 predicted proteins | sample 811201 | NCBI WGS metagenome assembly MDSZ01 (sample SAMN05326647, study PRJNA326480) | marine metagenome | isolation source: seawater | place: Indian Ocean: North | collected 2010
AAAATACAGGGGAGGTATAATCAAACCCCCAATCTGTAACACCTACTATTACGTTATCACCGTAATAACCCTGGGGAAGGTCTCCAAGTCCCATGTGAACGGAATCGGCTCTCACATCCGATACTGCCTTGTCTAATGCACAATTCATTTTTTTTGAAATGCTCAAAAAACTCAAACCTTTAAGCTCTTTTGCTATTTGTAGTTTTTCTATGGGAACTTTTAGGGTAAGTAACTGATTTACGGTAGTATGAACAATGCATCCTTGTTTTTTTAATTTCTTGATATCAAAATCAGGATTGGTTTTCCCAATAAATGAAAGATAGTTTCGTCCATTGATGGTTTGTATCGGAAACTTTTTCCTCAATGAAATCATTTCTTCCTCAGAATCAAGAGAAATAATTTGCTCGAGATCAGATAGGTCATTTGCACTCATATAATTCTGTGAAAACATATGAATTGGAACAATAAAAATGATCAATAAGCTTAGGGTTGCACGGTGTAGATAATTCATACTTCAAATTTAATCAAATTGCTTTGTTATTCATTTTGTGTAATCAATTCAATATGAAATGTTAATAGAAATATGTCCAACATGTTTCATATTCACGAATTAATTCGAAATTAGTGTTATGGTATTAAATCGCATTTGGTTTGGAATGTTTCTGATTGCCATCTCACTTGGTTTTTATAAAACATTCGTTTTGGGAGACTATACAGTTATGAAAAATATGATTGATAGTCTTTCTTCATCTGCTAAAGTTGGATTTGAGCTATCGCTCTATCTTACAGGAGCTATGTGTTTATGGCTCGGGATAATGCGAATAGGAGAAAATGGTGGTGCCATTGGATTGCTTACTAGAGCGGTTTCACCATTGTTTTCAAAATTGTTTCCTGATATTCCTAAGGACCATCCTTCAATTGGTTCGATGATGATGAATTTCAGTGCAAATATGCTAGGCCTAGATAATGCAGCAACACCTTTGGGCCTGAAAGCAATGAAAGAGCTTCAAGAGATCAATCCCGATAAAGAGAGAGCCTCCAATGCTCAAATTATGTTTTTGGTATTAAATACTTCGGGACTTACCATTATTCCCATTTCTATTTTTGCCTTAAGATCAGGGGCTGATTCCCCAACTGAGGTCTTTTTACCTATTCTTATTTCGACATTTATTGCTTCATTAGCAGGATTGCTCTTTGTAGCTTTTAGACAACGAATCAACTTACTAAATGGGGTAGTGCTCTCTTATATCGGAGGATTAACTTTACTTATTGGTCTCATGCTTTTTTATGTTGTAAGGCATCCCAGTCAGGGTGAGGCTGTATCTGTAATTGTGGGTGGAGGAATTATGTTCGGTATTATTTCTGCTTTTATCTTGTTAGCGATTAGAAAAAAAGTAAACGTTTATGAGTCATTTATAGATGGTGCAAAAGGAGGATTTAATGTGGCTATTGGTATTATACCTTATTTGATTGCTATACTTTGCGCTATTGCTTTATTCAGAGCTTCTGGAGCATTAGATGGTATTTTAGATGGTGTTCGTTGGCTTGTATTGAGTATTGGCTTGACCGTTACGGAATGGGTAGATGCTTTACCAGTAGCATTTATGAAGCCTTTAAGTGGAGGAGGAGCAAGGGGTGCTTATGTAGAGGTCATGACAAATTTCGGTATTGGTTCCCTTCAAGAGCGAATTGCAGCGACCATGCAGGGAAGTACCGAAACTACTTTTTATGTGCTTGCTGTATATTTTGGTTCGGTTGGCATAAAGAAAACGAGATATGCTGTTACAGCAGGGCTTTTTGCTGATTTAATTGGAATCATTGCTGCTATAATAGTTTCCTATATATTCTTTGGGTAATGGCAGGTTTATTTAATCGAAATAAAAAGCAAAAGCAATCGGAACCTAAGAAGGCCAAAGTCAAATTGATGCCGATTAATTACTCCAATATGGTAATTTTAGCTTGGGCTAAAGCAATAGAGGGTGATCTTGGGTTACAAAAGTGGCTGAAAGAAAATGATTACGAAGAGTTGGTACATTCTGTATATGCTATTCGATTGAAAGAGGATTCCCGAGACTGGTTGATGGAAAATGGATATGCGCACCTCATGGCAATGATTAACGCTTGTGAAGGCAATCCTAATGCACAAAATTGGTTATTAGGGCATAAGTTTCATAACCTATATCATGTGGCCAGGGCTGTTGATCATGAACATACAAGCTGGAAATGGTTGGCAAAGAATAGAAGAACGCAATTGGCTATTTTAGCCAAGAGTATTCAAAAAGTTAAAGACGATATTGAAGAACGTCACAACGACATTCATTCCATCAATAAGGACTAGTATTACTCTAAAGTTAACATACTATTTATTGAGTAAAAATCTGAGTGGAGTTTTCAATCTATTATTCCATGATTTCTCCGAGTGATCGTGCCCTTCAAATTTCAGGGTTACCCAACTCTTTTCAGAGTAATTATTCTTTTTCATTATCGAGTCTACTCTGTATTGAAAGGGACCATAAAGTGTGTCGAGTGTTTTCGTTCCATAGTCAAAGTAAATCTTATGATTTTGTTCACTAGGCAAATTCAGGTCAAGATAATCCGCAAATACGTGAGGTATTGGATTATTCAGTGTGTCAAACGTGCCAACCCAATGGGTTGATAAACAAGCTACACCCCCAAAAATATTTGGGTATTCACAAAATGCATACATAGAAATCAATCCTCCCATACTTGACCCAGCCATAAATGTATTTTTGGCATCGGTGAGGGTTGAATATTTTTCATCAATGTAGGGTTTCAATTCTTTTACAATAAATTTGAGATAATCGTCCGAGCAAATGGCAGTCCTAAATAGTGTTGATTCTTTGTTTCTCATTCCTTTATTGAATATCGAGTCTTGGAATTTTTTCGGAAGAGTTTCAAATGGTTTTTGTGGGAAGTACTCTGAGTGCCTGAATTCTGTATTCCAAATACCCACAATTATTGTATTTCGAATTTCACCATCGTTTGTGAGTTCATTCATTTTTTCATCTACACCCCATTCTTGCTTGTTCCAAGTGTTTGTTGAATCAAAAAGCATTTGTCCATCATGCATATATAGTACTGCATATTTTTGGTTTTCTGAATAATTTTTTGGTAACCAAATATCTATATTCCTTGGGGTAACGAATTTTGAATTGAAATTTTCAATTCGTTCTAAACTTCCATTTGGATTGGGAAACTGATAAACTTTTTTATTTGAAGAACAAGCAGATGAAAAAAGTGCGCAAACTATGAAGTAATGATAAACTTTCACCGATTTTTTTATTTAAAGACACTTAATTAATGCCAATAAATTTCGGTTTTATTTTTCAATAAATCGGACCTCTACACGACGGTTTTTCTTTCGGCCTGCTTCAGAATTATTTTCAGCAACTGGAACTTTTTCTCCCAGTGCTTCAATCATAATTCGATCATCTTCAATGCCATTCGAAAGTAAAAACTCACGTACGGCAGCAACTCTATTTTTAGAAAGTTTGATGTTGTAAGCATCAGGTCCAAGGGCATCCGTATGACCTTTTAAAGAAATTTTCATATTCGGTCGTGAGTTCAATATATTGATAATTGACTCGAGCTCGGTAAATGACTCTCGTTTCACAATTGACTTATCAAACTCAAATAAGATGTCTTTATCGATAGGTTTAAAGGTAGGCTTCACCTCTTTAATTTCCTCAATTCTTTTCTCTTTTACCTCAACGACAGGGGCTTCAATGTATACCGTATCTATTTTAGTTATCACTATGGTATCCATAGCGGGTGGTTCTGATGCTATAGGTTCTTTTCGAGTTTCATTTTGAGTGGTATCAGGTTCTTCTTTTTTGACTTCTGCAATTGGTGGAATTTCTTCCTTTTTTTGCTTTTTGCAGAATTTGATTCCCAAGATGACCTCATGTGATCCGGAACTGTAGGAAGCGATGTTGCTCATCGGCGCCTCGTATGCATAACCTAAAAAGAGAAGGTCTTGAATTTGAATTCCCAATCGACCTACTAATCCTACCGAGGTACGATAGCCTAGACCTCCGTATATAAAATCTTTATAGCATACATCTGCATTCATATCGAATTGATAACCGTTATTAGTTCCTTTGGTAAATACAGAAGGTGTAAAACGCCATTTGTCACCAAAATTCATATTGTATGAAATCAGTGAATTAAGATGTCTTCTGAGTCCATAACCATCAACGCCGGCAACTACACCTGCAATAGGCATATTTGAGGTGGATTGTATAAATTGTTTAGAACCGAGACTTAGCTCCAATCCTTTCCATGCATACATCAGGCCCAGCTCTAAATTAATCGTACCTCCGGCTTGAACCCCTCCATTGATTACAGGATCATCCGGGTCAAATGCAATAGCGGTTGAGGGATCTACTCTATACTGATTATAACCAACAGAAGTTCCAATTCTGATGTGGTGTTTTTCTGCGAAACTAAAACCATAGGATAAAGAAACCAATCCCGAAGCTTGTTGAATCATTCCAATCTGATCGACCATAACTTGTCCACCAAGACCAAATGATTTCCCTACACGACCATTCGCACTAAATAAGCTCGTTAATGGAGCACCTTCAACCTTAACCCATTGGTTTAGATGAGAGAAATTAATTTCCGTACAAGCCGTAGCACCAGCATAGGCTGGATTTATGGAGTATTTATTATATCCATAGACATTACGTTGCGGCGTTTGCTGGCCATATGAAACCAGTGAAATAAAACAAATACAAATAGCAATGATTCTTTTCATGATTTCCTATTTTTTAAATCTTAATAAATTAATGGATCCTGTGTATTCGATATCTGAACAAGTAATCGAATAGAAATAAACACCATCAGGTAATACTTCTCCATTTTTGGTTCCTCCCCAATCGTTGTTATAATCACTTGTTTCGAAGACCACCTCTCCCCATCGGTTAAATATCTTCACATTACAGCCCATTATTTGAGGAGGGTCATTGACTTTCCAGGTATCGTTCTTTCCATCATCATTAGGTGTTAAAATATTACTGATCTGCATATCAACTGAACAATCAATAACAGACAGTTCTAATCTAATAATTGAATCACATCCATCTGCAGACTGTATGGTATCAAAGTAGATTCCAGATTCTGTAAGCTGATTCGAACCAAACACAAATATGGAATCATTGCAAATGGTTGCGGCTTCATATCCATAAGGTGCTTCCGTAACAAAAAGCGAAAGATAAACTGTGGAGTCACATCCAGATGGGGTAGTAAAGGTTTCTGTATACACCCCTTCCTCAGTTAATATGGTTCCATTGTAGTCAAATGATCCCCCCATACAAATGGTGGCTTCATCACTTGCTGTAATTTCGGGAAGTACAAATAGTACAGAGTTCACAATACTGTCGCAACCATTTATATTTTGAAGGGTGTCTGAATAAACACCTTCTGCATCATAGATAGAAGTTCCAACCTGAATACTACTGCCTTCGCATATCGTATACTCATAGTTTGTTTCTTCATGCGGTAAGATGGTAAGTGTTGTAATTACAGTACTGTCACATCCAGCAGATGTAATAAATAAATCTGTATAGGTGCCTGCTTCTGATTGGTCTGCTCCTTCCAAAAATATCGTTTCACCATCACATATTTCTACATTGATACTATTTGTAACTGGAACGCAAGGATTGTTGCAATTTGATGCATCGTAGGTAAAACTTGTTGAGCATGCGCCATCAGTTATATCTACTGTATAAAAACCAGCTATGGGAGCAAGATATGTGTAAGCTGCTCCTGGATTAATTTGTCCAGTTTCAACAACATCACCAGTGGGTCCAGTAATGGTAAAATCATATGAAGTGCCGTAGAAACCATTTAGTCCGCCATTGGCTATAAAGGTAACGGTACATGTAGCGTTATCGTAGCTATAAGCTGGATCAAGCTGCTCCAAATATACTACTGGCATTCCTGGACCTGCGTCTGAGGTATTACATACAAATTGTCCCCATCCTAATGGTAAGTCAGCGGCGGCAGATAAATAATACACGGTATTGAAAAGTGGATTTCCATTCGTGCCTGTGCCATCAGAATCATTTGTAAACGAACCTGAACCTTGAATAAAATCTATAATTGCCGTTTCAAAACCGTTATTTGGAACTGGAGATGGTAGCGTCTCTAAATTGTGAATGACAAATCCACTATCCAAACAATCAGGGAAACTTGCCGTTGACTCACCAATACCATCGAGCATCACGTTCGGAGTGAATGCATCTCCAAAACATATAAATGCCGTATCTAAATCTGTAATTTGAATGTTATTTCCATTTGCCAGGGTTACCTCAGGTTCTCCAGCATCGCTCTCAACCTCTAAAATATACTCAATGATATATTGCCCTTCATCTCCTGGAGATCCACCATCAATTTGAATCGCATAAAGTGTCCCAGGTTCCATACAACATGTGGATTCTTGATTCCCTTCAAATCCTGCAGTTCCCGAAATTACTGGACTAATAACTGGAGTATTTTGAGTGCCATCTTCAGTATACGTGGCAGGTTGAAGGCCTCCGTAACAATCAGTACCATTGAGAAGTTCATAAATGTTGTAGCGGACAGTATCCATTCCAATGTAGGCACGAATACTAATTTCAACAGCACCAGATGGTGGGGCTGTGAAATAATGCCACACCGTTTGGTCAGCTCTATCAGATTGGTTGGCCGCCGCATTCGGTTCTCCTGCTAAATATTCTTTGCATGCCAGTACATTACTTCCTGATACAGCTTGAAAGGTCGGATTTGTTCCTGAAAGGATTACTGGAACCTCATATAACGTATCCTGTAAAGTAAGACATAAGATATCATTACCTGGCGAATTAAATGATGGGTCTGAAATACTTGGATCATGCAACCACCCATAAATTTCTTGAGTAGATAAAGGAGTAAGGTTGTCAGAGGGGTCAATCATACCGTAATAATCATATCCAGGTTCTAAACACAATGTAGAAATCACCGCACTTTCGTCACCTCCAAAAAATCCATTTACTCCTCCTTCGTCTTCATCGATAAATTCAAGGTTGGCACACGAATAATCTGACGGGATTCCTGGGGCAAATCGTTTATCAAAACCAAATAAAGCATTGTTTTCTCCATATAATACACTTTGATAATCTGCTTCAAAAACAATGCGGCCGCTATTAGGAGCATTGAATTTCAACCAAACACTTTCATTCATGACAGGATTATTGAAGTTTGGATGGTCGTAATCATAAGCATGATAATTCGTTGGGTCATTATTGGTATGAGGCGCACCAGTTTCTGCTGCATCGTTTCCACCATCAAAGGCACATCCAAAATCAATTGTTGTAGAAGGTGTATCACCTGATAAAGAGGAGATTGCGTTATTGCCGACAATGACATTTGAGCTTAAACAAGGAATATCATCTCCAGATGCCGGGCTACCACCAAGATCATTAACCCTAACCTGAACCATTCCTGATTCACCTCCATCTGTTGTTAATTGAACATAATAAGTTTCGTTTGCAATTAATTTTGTGTAACTGAATAATGGAATTGGATCACACGCATCAAAGCTAAGCTGAGCCTCTGGATCAAGGCCTAAAGCATCAATTCCATCAGAAAATTCAATATGCGATAGGTATTCAAATTTATCTTTTAGGAGCGTTCCTGTAATGGGTTGAATTCCAGTTACACAGTCACCGCCATCAGCAGCATGATACAATTGAAAATAGGTACCTACCTCAGTTCCACCTAAATCGGTTGTAATTTCAACTTCACCGCTTGCAGGAGCGGTAAATTTAAACCATGAGGATGAGGAATTATTTGCAACATCACCACCTCTTGGCTCGTTGCTTTCAAGTGAATTACTTGAACAAACAGCAATGTCATAAGTGGTGTTTGTATTGAATTCCAAGGCATCACAAATATTGTCTGGGAGTAGGGTCACAGCACCAGCACCAATAGTAAAGACCTCAAATTGAATGGTGTATGTTTGTGTCCCACAACCACTACTGCCCGATGCAGAGTAGGTGAGGACTCCACTACTTCCTCCGACTGGAGGGACAGGAATGCTTGCACTTTGTACACCAGTTCTTAACTCCGAGAATAAGCCTGTTAAGTCCCAATTGAAAAATGGATCATCATTCTCATAACCTTGCCATGTAATATCAATTTGCGTTGGGACATCAGCAGGACAAGCATATAAATGGTTGAAAAAAACAGAATTAGTTGTATTGCTCCATGGACCGTTATTGCCATTTTGATATTGAAAGTTAAAATCTCCAGTTAAGCCAAATGCCGCTGGATTATTGTTAGTGTATCCCAATGTATTATCGGTAGCACCATATTCAAATGAAAAATCAGAATCATTGAACCATCCATCACAATCAATATTGTTACTGATTTGTACGCTTACCAACTGAACCTGAACTACGGCTTGAGAAAAAGCATGGAGGCCGAAAAAAGAAAAAATGGCGAAAAATGCCAATTTTGAATACTTGGAGTTTTTTGTCATAAATATAGTTTAGCGGTTAGTGAAACTAACCATGCTAATATACTATAATTTTCAAATATTCAAGAAAAAAATAAAGCCTATATGGACAATTAAAGAAGCATAGAAAAAGGATTCTCTAAAGCACTTTTAAATGTTTGTAAAAAAGCTGCTCCAGTTGCACCATCTACGACTCTGTGGTCGCATGAAAGTGTAACCTTCATAACGTGTCCAGGTTGTAGGTTTCCGTTTTTAACTACTGCTTTTTCTTTAATTCCTCCCACAGCTAAAATGCAACTATCTGGAGGGTTAACAATGGCTGTAAAAGTATCGATGCCAAACATTCCTAAATTGGAAATTGTAAATGTATTTCCTTCCCAATCACTCGGCTGAAGCTTTTTATCTTTCGCTTTCTGGGCAAAACTCTTGACCTCTGCAGATATTTCCATAAGTCCCTTGGTATCCGCGAATTTGATTACAGGTACTAAAAGTCCATCCTCTACAGCTACAGCCACTCCAATATGCACATGATCGTTTCTTCTAATAAAATCGCCCATCCATGCACTATTTACATTTGGATGCTGTCTTAAGGCAAAAGCTACAGCTTTAATGACCATATCATTAAAGGAGACTTTGACACCTTCTTGAGCGTTCATTACTTTTCTGGATGATACGGCATTATCCATATCAATGTCAAGGGTTAAATAGAAATGTGGTGCCGTGAATTTGCTATCGGATAGTCTTTTCGCAATAGTTTTGCGCATCTGGCTTACGGTTTCATCTCTAAATGATTCTTGACCGACTGGAGCTCTTTGTATTTGACTATTTGCTGGTGTAAAAGGTCTGTAATGATCGATATCTCTTTTAATTACTCTACCATTTTCACCAGAACCCTGAATGGCACTTAGATCTATTCCTTTTTCTTTGGCAAGTTTTTTTGCCAACGGTGAAGCAAAAACCCTCTCATTTGAGTCAATGACTGCAGTCGTTACTGGCGCTTTAGACTGTTCAGCTTGTGCCACTGGAGCTGGAGTTGGAGTTGGAGTTGGTTGAGATTCAACAGATGGAGTAGGTGTAGTTTCCTCATTACTGGAATCAGCGTTATCCTCTGGAGCCACAGCTGTACTCAAAATTTTCTCGATATCATCTCCTTTTTCTCCAATAACCGCCAATACAGAATTTACAGGTGCTGCTTTACCGACCTCGACACCGATGTGTAACAAAACTCCATCATAAAAGGATTCAAATTCCATGGTGGCTTTATCTGTTTCAATTTCAGCCAGAATATCTCCTTCTTTTACTTCATCACCTATTTTTTTATTCCAGGCAGCCACCACTCCTTCAGTCATGGTGTCACTTAATTTAGGCATGTAAACAATTTCGGCCATTCTAATTATTCTTAATGATTAATATTCTTTGATATATGGATAATCCTTTTGGATATAAACATCTTCATACAATTCTTCGGCATCAGGATAGGGCGATTCTTCGGCAAACTTTACAGATTCCGCAACTTCTTTTTTTACCCAATCATTTATTTCTTCAATTTCCTTTTCTTTCAACCACTTATTTTCCTTAATGGTATCCAATACATGAAGAATAGGATCTTGTTCAATCCATTCAGTCACCTCGTCTTTTGTTCGGTATTTTTGAGGATCAGACATTGAATGCCCTTTATATCTATATGTCCTGATATCCAATAGGGTAGGACCACCATCATTTCTTGCTCTTTTAGCTGCCTCTTCAATGGCATTGTGAACGTCTTCTGGTCTCATCCCATTCACTACTTTTGAAGGCATGTCATATGAAAGACCAATTTTTGATAAATCTGTAACATTGGTTGTACGTTGCACAGAAGTTCCCATGGCATAATTGTTATTTTCAATGATGAAAACAACCGGTAATTTCCACATCATGGCCATATTAAAAGTTTCATGTAATGCACCTTGTCGTACTGCTCCATCACCCATGGATACGAAGGCAACATTTTTTGTTCCTTTATATTTTTCAGCAAAGCCAACACCAGCACCCATGGCAATTTGCGCACCCACAATACCGTGTCCGCCCATGAAGTTTTTAGATTTATCGAAGAAGTGCATAGATCCACCTTTACCCTTTGAACATCCAGTCTTTCGTCCATAAAGTTCTGCCATTAATACTCTTGGATCAGTTCCAAGTGCAATAGGATGTCCGTGATCACGATAAGCCGTCATATGTTTGTCTCCTGGCTCAGATGCACTAGCAGTTCCAACTACGATGGCTTCTTGCCCAATATATAAATGGCAAAATCCACCAAATTTTTGTTGAATGTAGAGCTGACCTGTCTTTTCTTCAAACTTTCTAATCAAAAGCATATCCCTATACCATTTGATATATGTCTCTTTTGAAAACTTGCCTTTGGTGTTCTTTTGAACTGAAGGGGATTTTTTCTGTTTTGTTTTGGTGGCCATTTGAATCAAATTTTTACATCACAAATATAGAAATGAATTTCTAAATTTTAACTAATTGTCATACTTACACTAAGGGTTCTTTTTCAGGAGTCTTTTTTGAATCATTTTTCCGCAGTGCAGAATAGACCAAATAAACTCCGAATAATACAAAGGGTATACTCAGCATTTGCCCTGTATTAATAAGTAAAACCTCATCTCTTGCTGTCTGACCCACTTTAAAAAATTCTACTATAAATCGCGCACCGAATATCAGGATCAAAAAACTTCCGAATATGAGACCTGGTTTTTTCCAAGCATCCTTTTTCCAAAAAAGAAACATCAATATACCAAAGGCCAAAAGATAGCAAATAGATTCATAAAGCTGTGCGGGATGTCTTGGGGTAGCATCATACATTTTAGTCGATGAATTCCAGTACTGATGAAATTTGAAAGCCCATGGAACATCAGTAGGGTGTCCAACGATTTCGTGATTCACTAAATTTCCCAATCTAATAAAGGTTCCTCCAATGGCAATAGGAGCGGAGATGCGGTCTAAAATCCAAAGAAAAGGTTTTTGTACCGTCTTTTTTGAGAAAATATAAAGGCCTATCAAAATCATTATCGCCGCGCCATGACTAGCCAAGCCTCCTTCCCAAACCTTGAGAATATTAATGGGGTGTGAAAAATATCCTTCAACAAGTCGTCCATCAACAACTTCGTCAAAATACGGTCCATAAAAAAATACATGCCCAAGCCTGGCGCCGACTATTGTACCGATGATCATGTACATCACCAATTTGTCAAGGGTTTCCTCACCGATACCTTCTTTTTTAAACATGCGTTTAACGACAAAATATCCGATGATTAGACCGGTAACGAATAATAATCCATACCAGTTAGGTGTTTTCCATCCATCAATAAGTTCAGGAGTTACAGTCCAGTCGATTGCTAAAATCACTTTTTTGTTTTTTTAATTGTGTCCAAAGATATGTGTTTTTCTTTGTTGGACTTATACTTCAAATGCTCGGAACGACCCTTTTTAAATATTTGATTACTATTATTTAAACCTCTCCTAAGTTCTTTTTGCTTTTCTTCAGGTAAATTATATATTTCTTGGCATTCATTTGAACAGCAATTTTCAAATGCATCTTTACACTTATCACATTGTATGAACAATAGGTGACAAGCATTATTTAGGCAATTTGTATGAGTATCCGCTGGTTCTCCACATTGATGACAAACAGAGATAATATCATCTGAAATACGCTCACCTCGTCTTTCGTCAAAAACAAAATTTTTACCAATGA
>MDSZ01236376.1_pt1 | contig 12235 bp, 11 predicted proteins | sample 811201 | NCBI WGS metagenome assembly MDSZ01 (sample SAMN05326647, study PRJNA326480) | marine metagenome | isolation source: seawater | place: Indian Ocean: North | collected 2010
AAAGATTTAAAATTAAATATAGTTATAGATATAGGTTCAAATAAAGGACAGTTTATTTTAATTTTGAATAAATATTTTGAAAATATCAAAATACTTTCTTTTGAACCAATTAATGAGCTATTAGAAAAGCAGAAAAAATTTTTTAAAAATACAAAAAATAATATAAAATTCTTTAATACTGCTGTTGGCGCTTTTAATTCAAAAATAAATTTAAATATCACTAGACGTAAAGACAGCTCATCTATTTTAGAAATTCATAATATAAATAATATTGGCAGAAACTTTGATATTGTTGAAAAAAGAGAAATAAATGTAACAACTCTTGAAGATGTTTTAAAAAAAATTGATTTAAATGGCTCTATTTTATTGAAATTAGATGTTCAAGGTTATGAGTTAAAAGTTTTAGAAGGGGCAGAAAAACTACTACCAAAAATTAAGTACATTATTACTGAAGTTGCTGATAACCAAATATATAAAAATCAAGTAACAAAAAATATAATATTAAAATATCTTAAAGAAAAAAATTTTGAAATTTTAAAAACAACAAATGAATTAAGATTAAAAAATACATCGTATAAACAAAATGATGTGTTGTTAGTCAATAAATCACTAGATAAATAATGATAAGACAAGTTAAAGATTTTTTTTTTAAATTTAACCTTAGAGAAAAGAAAAATATTTTTTCATCTTTATCTAATCTATCTTTTCAGACTATATCTCAGATATTTTATCCACCTTTAATGATATTAGTATGGGGGACAGATCTATTTGGCGTATGGATTTTTTTATTTTCTATACCAAGTATGTTTTTGTTATTTAACATACAATTTAATGATGCGGCCATTCAATCAATTTCTATATATAATTCACGAAAAGATTATAAAAATGCTAATTTATATTTTTCAAACTCAGTAATATTTGTAATATTAAATTTAGTTGTTTTTAATAGTTTATTATTATTTTATTTTTTAAATTTTAATCATGATTTTGACGTTCTTAAAAATTTTGATAATGATGATGTAAAGATAATAATATTTTTATTAATTTTATCTGTTAATCTAAAAATTATTGAGGGTATTTTTCATACAGGCATATACTCACATGGAAAATTAAATATTATATTTAATCTGGCTACACTTCGTGATGTTTTGTCAAAAATTTTAATAATTATTTTAGGATTTTTTTATAATAGTTTGATCTACGCATCCTTTGTTATTTTATTATTATCATTATTTAGTTTATTTATTCATATTTATTATTTTAGAAACGTTAATATAAATTTAAAGTTTCATTTAAAAATATTTTCAAAAAATATAATTAAGAAGATTTTTGTACTTTCCATAGGACATAACGCAGAAAGAATAAGTTTCTTAATAAAGCAAGCTGGATTAATTATAATAATTGGAAAATTTTACGATACTTACATTGTCACTTATGTATCAACATCCCTAACTCTGTTTTATTTTTTTCCAAAAACCTTATTTGGTAGAATATCTCACGTGTACATTTTCGAATTAGCAAAATTATATGCAAAGAAAAATATTAAATTTTTAAAATCAAAACTAAATTTTTTTCTAAAGTACAATTTTTTATTTATGATTATTTTTTCTTTTTTTTCTTTAAGCTTAGGTCCTATAATTTATAAAATTTGGACAAATAATAATTTTCAAATAATATTTTTTCTTTTTTTTCTAATAGTAATAGATGCATTTACGGAAGTTATAAAAATTTCTGTATTTACAATATTTAAATCTTTAAATAAATTTGTATTGTTAGGTTTGGTGGATATGTTAATAACTCTTTTGGCATTTACAATATTTTTTATTTCACTTAATTTTGAAATATTTGAATCTCTCTCTGAAAATTATGTATTTATTTTATTAGGAAATATTTTAAATTTAATAGCAAGTGTAATATTTTTTTATTATTTTTACAAATCTAAATTTCAAAAAAGTTTAATTTTTTAATGAAAAAAAATTTTAATTATATTTTATCTACTTCAGGTAAATATCATTACTTTGAAGTAGCAAAAATATTGCATAAAAGAAACCAACTCAAAAAAATATTTTGTGGATATCCATGGTTTAAATTGAAAAATGAGAATATTCCAAAAAGCTTGGTTGGTACAAAAAGCTTTTACAGTATTTTAAGATATTCAATTGGAAACATCTCAAAATTGGAAAAAATTTCTGAATATTTAAATATTTTGCATAAAAAAAAAATAGATCAAGTTACTTGTGACTTTATAGATCAAAATAATAATGTAGATGTTTTGCTAAATTTAGCTGGGACTTCACTTAATGCTGGAATTAAAATGAATAAAAATAATAAAATTTATATTTGTGAAAGATCTTCGGCACACATTCTTCATCAAAATAATTTATTGGTAGAAGAATATAGAGATTTAAATATTAGTAAAAATTACGTAACTAATAATTGGTTTATTGAAAATGAAATCAAAGAATATGAAAATGCTGATATTATTCTAGTTCCATCAAACTTTGTAAAAAATACATTTGATAAATCTACTTTTCACAAAATTAAAATATTAAATTTTGGTGTAAATATTAATAATTTTTATCCTGATGATAAAATTAAAAAAGACGATAATTATTTCGATATTTTATTCATAGGGCAAAAATCTATTAGAAAAGGTTTACACTATTTGGTAGAGGCGTTTGATAAATTTAAGCATCCCAATAAAAGATTACATGTAATAGGATCCGATACTGGAGATGTAGAATTTTTTAAAAAAAAATTAAAAAATGATAAAATAATTATTTATGGTCATGTACCCCAATTAAAATTAAATAATATAATTAATAAATGTCATCTTTTTGTACTACCTAGCATTGAAGATGGGTATGGTTTAGTTGTGTTGCAAGCAGCTGCGGGTGGATGTCCATCAATAGTTTCTGAAAACACTGGTGCGGCAGATTTTGTGAAACAAAATAATTGTGGATTTGTAGTACCAATAAGAGATCCTGATGCAATCACAAAAAAAATGGAATTATTATCTGATGATAAAAATTTATTAAATAAAATTTCTAATAATGCAATTAATGGATCAAGAGGCAATACATGGTCTGATTATGTAGATCAACTTGATTTAATTGTTGAGAAAGCAATGTATCATAAAAATTAATTAATTTTTTTAATAAGTCTATTATATAAAAAATTTGCAATGAAAATAAAAATAAAAGTTTGGGGTATAATTCTAAATATTAAATTAAACCAAAATGATATTTCAGTTGCAGAAATAAAATTGAGAATTCCTCCTGATGTTGAATAAAAAAAAATAATTATATAAGGACTAAAAATCATTTTTCTTCTATCGTAAAAAGAGTCCATAAAAATAAAGACAGGTATAAAAAATAAAAATAAAATAATACACATCCAATAACCAAAAATAATGTATAATGTCATTATAGCTGATCCTATAAAAAGAGTTCCACCACCATAGTCTAAATTTCCATATAAATAACTTGCAGTACTAAAATTTATAGCTTTTTGTTTGTCGAAATTATCATAAAATATATTAATTAGTGGTTGTGGTATTATTGAAATAATTTTATCAATTTGAATCTGTTTAAGTTTCTCTAACTTATTGTTTGAAATATTTTTATCAATGTAATTAAAATTATCTTTTATGTGCAAAAAATTAGCTCTATTAAATAAAGCTGACTTATAATAACTTGTGTCAGAAAATAAATATATATCTGATTGGTATCGTTTGTCTAAATATAGATAATTATTTTTTTTTGAAAAAGCGTTTCCTATAAAACTTTTAACATTTTCAATTGGAGTTTTATCCATATAAAATGATCTTTCGTTCATAAATTTATTTGATAAATTCTCTACAAAATTAAATGAAGGTATTATCAAAAGTGGGAGTATTATTACTTTTACAAAAAATTTTTTTTTAAAGTCAATTTTACCAAACACAATCAATATAAATATTACTATCGTAAATAGAAGAAAATAATCAAATAAAATAGATCTATTATTTCTAGAAAGTGAAATAAATAGGATTGAAAATAAAAATAGAATAAAAAATAAATTTTTTTTAGGAATATGATCAATTTCAAAAAGTGATTTTGAAAAAAAAATTACAATTGGCAAAAAGATAAGGAATTTAAATCCATTAATAATATCTTGTAGAATATTAGGATTATAACCAAATTCTCCTTGGGCAGATATAGGTTTATTTAAATCAAAGAAAAACAATTTAGAAGCAACTGCAATGATAGATAAAATATACCAAAATTTTACATCTCTAATATTAAAAAAATTATATTTTATTAAAAAATCATTTATTCTACTGGTTTTTATTGAAGCATCAATTTTTCGGTATAAGGTGTGGCTCAAAATAATTGTTATATTTATAACTGTTAAAATAAATATTGTTGAAAATGGTAAATCCAATTTGTCTGTAACTAAAGTAAACTCAACTGATTTAAAAAATATCGCGCCACCAAGATTTTGAAAATGTGATATAAAAATTATTAATAATGATATTGGGTATTTAAAAAAATAATTATTATTTAAACAATAAAAAGTTGTGAAAATATTTGAAAAAAAAATAACTAATATACAAATGAAGTCGTTAAAATTTTTAAAAATAATTAATTGAACTATTAGGGAAATAAATGAAAATAAATAAACGATATTCTTAACTAAATCTATTTGTTTTGTATCCAATTTTTTTCTATTTTAAATTTATTATTTAATTTATACACTATTTTTTATTACGATAATTAATGAAAATTTTATTTATTGGCACAAGTTTTGGAAATTCATACCTGCAGTATTTAACTTTAAAAAGAATGTATAATAATGTTGATATTATTGATACTTTTAAAATTTTTAAATATAAAAGAATTGCAAATTATTTATTCATTAACACATCACCTTTAATTTTTGAAAATAAAATAAATAGATATATCTTAACAAAAATTAAAAAAAAATATGATTTGATATATGTCAAATCAGGTGAATTTATTGGAAAAAAATTAATTATAGAGTTAAAAAAAAAAACTAAAAAAATTGTTTTCTTTTGTAATGATAATCCTTTTGTTAAAAGGGATAAACAAAGATGGCAACTATTTTTACCTGCTGGAAAATATTATGACTTGATAGCTTTTCAAGATCCATCAAGAATAAGACTATCAAAAAAATTTGAAATTAAAAATTCTCTATTAGTTTTACCACCATATGATAAAAAAATTCACAAAAAACAAAAAATCTTAAAAAAAAATAAAAAAAAATACCAAAATGACGTTATTTTTGTTGGAACTTGGTCATTTGAAAAAGGTAAATTTCTTAAAAAATTAATAAATCTTGGAATAAATGTAAAAATTTATGGCTCGAGATGGAATAAAGATGAAAACTACGAATTCTTAAAACCAAGAATTGTTCTTGGACATCTTCATTTTAAAAATTACACAAAGATTGTTCAAAGTGCAAAGATAGCCTTATGCTTATTTGCTGAAGAAAATTTAGATACAATAACTGCTAGATCTATTGAAATTCCTGCAATAGGCACCTTGTTATGTTCGAGAAGAACACAACAGATGAAAAAATATTTTGTTGAAAATAAAGAAGCTGTCTTTTTTGATAATGCAAAAGAATGTGCACAAAAGTGTGTTTTTTATTTAAATAACCCTCGATCAGCAAAAAAAATATCTAATGCGGGAAAAATCAAAATAACCAAAGTTTTAAAGCCAAGTAATGATATGTTAATTAAAAAGATTATAAACCATGCATTTTTGAAAAAATGAAAATTAAATACTATTTAAATTTTATTGAAGAAAATAGACAAAGTATGAATATGTATGGTGAACAACTAATTAATTACCAAAAAAAAAAAATTTAAAAATTTTGAAATAGATTCATATCAACCCTCCTTAGATACTTTATCAAAATTTATATTTTTAAAAAAATGGAAATTTAGATACTCAAGATATATTTCATATCAAAGACAAATTAAAAATCTTCGTGCTCATGATATAGCTCATATTTGTGATCACCAATATGCCCATTTATACTATTATATAAATAGTAAGTTAAAATTTATTACGGTAAATGATCTCATTCCATTTGTTTTCAAAGAAAAATTAGGTGATCCAAAATTGCTGAGATTTTCATTAAAACATTTAAAGTTTTTTACAAAAGTTTTTGCAATTAGTAATAATACAAAAAAAGATATTTTAAAGTTTACAGATTGCCCTGAGAATAAAATTGAAGTTATATTTAGATCAATTGAAGAAAGTTTCAATACTTATCCAATTGATAAAAAATTCGTGTCTGAAAAATTCAATATACCTTTAAATAAAAAAAAAATTTTAATTTCAGGAGATATGTTTTATAAAAATAATGAAATATCTTTTAAAGTTTTAGAAAGACTAATTGAAATTAACAAAGATATAGTTTTTATTCATATTGGCGGTAGTAAAAAAGATACATCCACTTTTAAAAAATTAAAAAACAATATTATTCAGCTACCATTTATAGAACGTTATGAATTACCAAATATATACAAAATAATAGATATACTTCTTTATCCATCAATATATGAAGGTTTTGGTTTACCGGTATTAGAGGCAATGAGTTGTGGAAAGCCAGTTGTATGTAGTAACAATTCTTCTATACCTGAAGTGGCTGGTGATGCAGCTTTAATGTCAGATTGTAATGATGTTGAAAAATTTGCTAAAGATATTTTAAAAATTTTAGATGATAAAGAATTATATTTATCCATGGCAAGTAGATCTCTAAAAAGAGCAGAAATTTTCAATCTTGAACAATTTCACTACAATCTTATTAAAATTTATCAAGAAGAATTAGATAAATTAAATTTTTAATTATTTAATAAATCAGCTAATTTTTTATTATTATTTGAATTTAAATTAAAGTTGTCATTGAAACATTTGTTAGCTTTTATTGACATTTTTTTTAAATTTGATTTATCTAGATTAATAAATTTTTTCAAGGTATTTGAAACATCCCAAACTTTATCTCTACAAACAAATCCGGCTTTATAATTTAGAATTTCTCTATATATATTAATTTTTTTAGTTATCAAAACGGGTTTTCCAAGGCTTAGGGACTCCACTACAGAAACGCCAAAATTTTCTCCTCGTGAAAAAAGAACCATTCCAGCTGATGCAAGAATGGCTCCATACTTTAAATTGCCTTTAATTGCATCTAGTGACCAAAACATATTGCTGTTTAATTTATACTTTTGACTTAAATGTTGAAGTTTATTCTTATAATCATTATTGGGACCTACTAATAAAATTATACATTTTTTTTTATTTTTTTTAATCTTTCTCACAGCTTTAATAAGTAAATCACAACCCTTTTTTTCATGGAATCTTCCTAAAAAAAGTAGAAAAAATTTATTTTTAAAATAAGGAAACTTTTTATAAAAAATTTCTTTTGCTTTTTTTTTATTAATTTTTGGCGTTGAAATACCAAAACCTACAACTTGTTTTCTTATACCGTCTGTATTTACATAAGTTTTTTTGATCAGTTTTTTTTCTTCTTCTGTAGTGAGCAATATTGAATTAGACAGAATTAAATTATTTTTTTCAATTAATCTCCAATATATTTGTTTTTTAATCCTTTTAAAAAAATTAAGTCTAAAGAAAGGATCTAGAGCACCATGAATAAATACAAAATATTTTTTTTGTAATAATATCCTCGCTAATAAACTAAAATATTGCCAAATACCTTCTATTATAAAAAAGTCATATTTTTCTTTATTTTTAAATAACCAGATTGATAAATTTAAACTAAAACCATAATTACCTAGGCCAGGTCCTTGATTTATAACTTTGATTTTTTTTGAGTTTTGATATTTAGAATTCTTAGGGTCGCATGTTAAGATATGAACTGAAAATCCTTGTTTTTCGAGTGCGGTTGAATGATCGATTATCGCTGAAGAAGCGCCTCCATAACTAGGGTTAAGTGTGGTTATAATTCTTAATATTTTTTTTTTCTTATTCATTAAAAATAATTTTAAAACAGTGTATGAAAATTAAACTTTTACTGAAATAATTTTTTCAGCTAATTTAAAATCATCTAAATTATCTATATCGATTGAGTTGATTTTATCAACATTATAAAAAAATAATTTTGAACCTATTCTGTTTTTCTTTTTAATATAATTTTTAGCTGAAGTTAGAAATACTGTGTTATTAATTTTATAAAGTTTTTCTAAAGTTTGAGTATTCGGCCAATATGTTTTTTTTGGATTATAGTTTACTGGTTTATTTTGATTAAAAATGAAATCTTGAATTGCATTTGAGCCAACTAAAGTATCAAATTTTTTTATATTTTTTTTATATTGATTAATTGCATCTTTATAATTTTTTTCATCAAAAAAAGGACTCGTTACATGTGTCCATAGGATATGATCATCTTTATTAAATAGTTTTGATGCATATCTGATAAGATCGTCAGTTTTTGTTTTACTAGAGGCTAATTTTTTAGGTCTAATATCAACTTTAATTTTTTTTTTATTTAATTTCTGTAAAAATTTAATTATTTTTTTATCATCAGTTGACATTATAATTTTATCTATTTCTTTAACTTTTAATAATTGATTAATTTTGAGTTCAATTAATCCAAATTTGTACCTATGAAATTTTCTTATATTTTTATTCTTTACTCTTTGACTTCCCGATCTACATGGCAAAAAAACATTAATTCTCATACTATAAAAGTATAAAAGTATCTTTGTTAATAAATAAATACAATATAATAAATTTTGATTAATTTTATATAATCATTTAAATTGATATTGAATATTTAAATAAATATATCATTTCTTTATGTTTTCTTTTTTAAAAATAAATAAAATAAACAAATCACCTTTCCCATTATTGATAATTAATGATTTTATAAGTAAAAAACTATCAAGTGAACTTGCTGTTGAAATTAATAAAACTAAATCTTTTGATGATTTTGTAATGAATGGACGGTTTAGAGTAAATAAAGGATCAAATAATTTTAAATACTTATTAAAAAAATCAACAAAAATAAAAAAATTTTATAACTATATTAATAATTATAATTTTTACAAAAAACTCAACAAACTTTTGAACGATAATTTCAAAAATGACAAGTGGGAATTAAATAATAATATTGTCAGATATTCAAAAAGAAATTATGGTTTACAAAAAGGAAACAAGTTTACTAAAAATTTAGAAAAAATTTTTAAAAAAAATACTCTAAACTTGGATATTGATTTCTCTTCATGTTCAAATGGTTATTTTAGATCACCCCATAGGGATAGAGACACCAGAGTCATAAGTTTTTTATTGTATTTAAATAATGTGAAAAAGAATGATGGTGGAGAACTAGAAATTTATGACTTTAAAACAGGTAAACATATCAATCATTATCCTAGATTTCCTAATATCAAAAAACTTAGGAAAGTTAAAAATTTGAGGCCAATTTCATCTACTTTTATATTTTTTAAATCTACGCCTAATTCTTATCACGGTGTATCGAGGTTTAAATCTAATACTAATAAAAGAACTTTTTTGTATGGCAGTTTTTCATTAAACAACATAGTTAAATGGAAAAAAAATTAATTATTTTTGTATAGTTGCATCATCAAAACTTTTATAAGGATAAGCATCAAGTATCCCCTCTTTTGATAAATTGTAAATATTAACATTTATTTTTTTTAATTTTTTTGAAATTATATGCCATTGTCTTATACCTCTTGAGGAGTTAATCATATCATTTGCATATAAAAGAGAATTGTGTTGTTTATAATTTGAGTCTTTTCCATCCCAATGACTATCTTGATTGCACATTAATTTAGAAATTCCATTTCCCTCTACGCCTAAAATGTTTATGTCTTTAGAACCTAAATATACTGACAAAGTTATTGCACATTCAATTACCGTCGAACCTGTTGATATAGATTTAGTAAAATCATAAGAATACCTACCGTTAAACATTGAAACTGGATGAAATTTTACCCAAAAAATTTGATTATGATTTCTATACTTTTTAAATTTTTCCAAATAATACCATTTAGCATTTAAAAAAATAATTATATTTGGATTTTTTTTAAAAACTTCTTCAATAAAAGATATTGGCCAGATACCTAGGGCTAATTTATTATCTATAAATAAGTGGAATTTTGGCTTTAAAATTTCATACTCTTTAAGTCTGAAAGATCTGTTTACCATAATAATATTTTTATTAATAAATTTTTTAAAATCATAATTATTAATTGAAGGTGCCAAACCTAGAATAAAAAATTTTTCATTCTTAAATTTATTTTTTAAATTAATATTTTTTTTTAAAAAAAAATATTTTTTAGAGAAAATATAAAAAAAATAAAAAATAATTTTTTTAATATAAATTAATATTTCTTGAATAAAATTATCAATAAAAATAATTAAATTACTGATCTTGTCTCGGCCATTGTTTGTTTGATTTTCTTCCATAATAATATTTATCGGATTTAATTAAGTTAAAAATTTATAGATAGAACTTTTATTTACATTTTCATAAATAGTGTCAGTGAGAAATATCATGTTTAATTTTTTTCTATAAAAATTTAATATTTTTTGATTTTCATTAAATAAACTATAATAATTAATTTTATTTATTTTTTCAAATCCATCAAATCCAAGTAAGAAAACCTTTTTAGCATTCATTTCTTTTGATGCAGCAAGAGATATTGCTAATGGTGAATTGTTAATACCTTTTTCAAGGTAATTTTTTTTTAATTTATAAAAATTTTTTGTTTCCTTTGGCAAAAGAGTTTTATGATCTATGAAGTCATTTATTAAAAAATTATTTTTCTTTAAATATAATGATGTAAATTTAGAAATTTCATTTCCCGTAATGCATATTATTGATTTATTATTGATTTTTTTAAATAAATTAACATTTCTGCTACTAGAAAATATCACAAAAGTATCTTTGTTTTTTATTAAAAATTCTTTTATGTAATTAATTTTTTTACTTACAGAATTACCCCCTCCTATAATTAATATATTTTTTTTTCTTAAGTTTAAATTTTTGCTTATTTTAATTTTTTTTTCTTCTTTTTTTTCTAGGTATGAAATTATATCAGACATATTATAACGTTTTGATTTAATTAATTGCATTGTATGCGATTGAGGCGATTGAGTTGATCCTGATATCATATAAGGAAGGCTTGTCCCCCATTTTTCTTTTAATTTCATTTCTTCAAATTGATCAACAATTTTTCCAATGTTTTTAAAATTTTTTATTTCCATAATATTTTTTTTTAAACTTAAATATGTTAACAAAAGTTCAGTTCTTAGATTGCCCGCACCTCTTCCAATTCCAGTGAAAGTACTGTCTAAATAATCAATATCATTTTCCATTGCTTCTAATGAATTTGATAATGCTAGTTCAAGATTATTGTGAGAATGAAAGCCAATTAAAACTTTTTTGTTTATAGATTTAATAGTATTTATTATATTTTTTACATCACCCGGGATTAAAGTACCGTAAGAATCTACAATATACAAAATATCAAAATATTTTGTTAACTCAAAAATTTTTTTTAGTGGTTTTTTGTTTTTTAAAATAATGTGTGAGTACATTAGGTTTATTGCTACTTTAAAACCTAATTCTTTTGTAACTTTTAAATATTTTTTTAAATTATTTATTTTTTTAGGATTTATTGCAAATCTTACAATATCTACTGATTTTTTACATTCAGATAAATTTTTATATAGGTCAGTTGGATTATTCCAGTCCTTTATATCAATCATTATTGATATATTTTTTTTATTGCCAATAGTTGACTTAATTTTTTTTAATTTACTTTTTGTTAAAAAATAAAATTCACCGTAGTATGATTTTTTATTGCTGTTACCTCTGTATCCAACTTCTATAATATCTATAGGAAGAAATCTTATTAATTTTAAATAATCGTTAACTAACTTATCGTCAAAATCCCAATTTGTATAATAGCCACCATCTCTTAATGTGCAATCTAAAATTTTCATATTAAATTTTATTATTTATATCATTAAATATTAAAAAAATATTGTCATTAATACGAAACATCTTTATTAATAAAAATATTAAAATTATTAAATACTATAGTGCTTAAAATCATTATTCATGATTATGCGGGACATCCTTCTCCATTTGAATTATCAAAACAATTATCAAACAAATTCATTGTTTATCATTTTTATTATCAAAATGATTATGGACCAAAGGCAGA